>Ga0129315_1000095_pt1 | contig 92879 bp, 81 predicted proteins | sample Cm827metagenome_FD_94432 | JGI IMG/M metagenome (GOLD analysis project Ga0129315, IMG submission 94432) | Eastern black-and-white colobus group fecal microbial communities from Wisconsin, USA - Cm827 metagenome | ecosystem: Host-associated > Mammals > Digestive system > Large intestine > Fecal...
GAAATTCAGGCGAATGCTGTTTACGGGGTTTTTTACTGGTTGATACTGTTTTTGTCATGTGAGTCACCTCTGACTGAGAGTTTACTCACTTAGCCGCGTGTCCACTATTGCTGGGTAAGATCATGAAGCTGGTTTTCAATCAAATATGTATTGGTCATCTAGTCCCGCAAACTCAAGCGAACAATACGTAGTTTCCCTGGCAACAGGTGATCAAAGCGTATTTGAAAAGCTTGGGTTTGCTTATGCGACATGTTATAAAAACCTGTGATTTTCCGTTATAATTTCTTAAAGAGTGCTCCATTCGGAGCACTCTTTTTTACATTCCCTCTATAGAGCTTGCCCTTCTCTCACAGAAAATGAATAAATAAAACTGCTGCACCGCAAGAATCGCGTTCGATGTGACTATGATCGTATCCGGTGAGTACAGCTTTGATCCAAAGGCTGGTTTTCTGTGATGATTGACCAGCCTCAGAGTATTGATGACACCGCCGTTCATAACAGATCGGCATTACTATGCATAAGTACTGTCTCATATTCTCGCCAAAACACTTTTTAATGCCTTTGCGAATTCATCCAGACTTATATTGTCAATTTTTTGCCCAACGACGACTGACTCCGAAACATCGGCCATTGCGGGCCATCGCGTTTTGTAATCAGCATAAATTGCAACAACGGGAGTATTATAGGCACTTGCCATATGTAATATTGAGGTGTCAGGAGTTATTGCGATATAAGCATCTTTTATGATTGCTGCTGAACGTTTAATCGAGGGTGATAAGGATAAACGGTAGACATTATTATAACAATCCACTAATACCCTGGCTTTATCTTCCCCTTTTGGTCCATGAACGATCACTATTGGTATATCTGTTTCACTTTGAATTTTTGCTATTAGATTTTCTGCAATCGATAATGAAAATGTACGTTCCTGCGAGCTACCTTCTAAATTAAGCGCAATGTAAGATCCTAACGATCGCATTTCCTCGCGCACCTCATCGAGTACATCCTCACTTAGTGGCAATTCATATATTGGCCTGACTGCTGGAAAACCCGCCTCACGCATCATAAATGCCCATGTCATGGGTACGGGAGCCCGGAGATTCTGATCCATCCGGGACGCGTTCTTGCACAAAGGGGAGTAGCACTTCATGGTTAAACCAACAACCTGAAAATTCGTTTTTGCTTTCAACTGACTGATAAATATCATCGTTTTCAGGTTCTTTTTACGCATCGCCTCTATACAAAGATCCGGCGTACCGTATTGCTGTGTTATGTTCTTTGCTAAATCTTTTATTTCTTTTAATGTTGCGTGATCCTGCATAGTCATTGTGACTAATATTAATTTAGTCTTTTCAAGTTTAAGTGCATTAAACACTTCTAAATTAATTGTCGACGTAACAATTAAAAGATGCTTAATTTTATGCAATTCAAGCGCCCGAATAACAGGAAAGATGGCCATAGCATCGCCAATCTGGTCGGGAATATGGATGACAACAAAGTCTGTTTTTTCAATATTGAAATTATAAGCTTTATAATCGTAGTAACTAAATGCAATACGTCTCAACAATGATGCTAAAAACATACCTAACCTCGCCTCCCTACTGGTTATAATGCAATGCAGTCTATCAGACTCATCAGGGTGCCATTTTGTGCATATGCGGACTTTTATGTTTCATATCTCTAACCTGTGGGTCCTCTGCTTAATCCTTAAACAACACCAGCAACTCCTGCGCTTTCATCTTCCAGCGAATTTTTCATGTTGCCGCTAATCAGCCATAAAATCATTTGCAGATGCGCTCTGTCGAGGTAGTCTCATAAGGTTCGTTTATAGATCGACGGCAATGTGAGTTACCTTTTCCATACTAATTATAAAAAGACAGTACAAACAGGATCATTATGGACTCCACGCTCATCTCCACTCGTCCCGATGAAGGGACGCTTTCGTTAAGTCGCGCCCGACGAGCTGCGTTAGGCAGCTTCGCTGGTGCCGTCGTCGACTGGTATGATTTTTTACTCTATGGCATCACCGCCGCACTGGTGTTTAATCGCGAGTTTTTCCCGCAAGTAAGCCCGGCGATGGGAACGCTCGCCGCATTTGCCACCTTTGGCGTCGGATTCCTTTTCCGTCCGCTCGGCGGTGTCATTTTCGGTCACTTTGGCGACCGACTGGGACGTAAGCGCATGTTAATGCTGACCGTCTGGATGATGGGCATCGCGACAGCCTTGATTGGTATTCTTCCTTCATTCTCGACCATTGGGTGGTGGGCACCTATTTTGCTGGTGACACTGCGTGCCATTCAGGGATTTGCCGTCGGCGGCGAATGGGGAGGCGCGGCGTTGCTTTCCGTTGAAAGTGCACCGAAAAATAAAAAAGCCTTTTACAGTAGCGGTGTACAAGTTGGCTACGGTGTAGGTTTACTGCTTTCAACCGGACTGGTTTCATTGATCAGTATGATGACGACTGACGAACAGTTTTTAAGCTGGGGCTGGCGCATTCCTTTCCTGTTTAGCATCGTACTGGTACTGGGAGCATTGTGGGTGCGCAATGGCATGGAGGAGTCCGCGGAATTTGAACAACAGCAACATTATCAAGCTGCCGCGAAAAAACGCATCCCGGTTATCGAAGCGCTGTTACGACATCCCGGTGCTTTCCTGAAGATTATTGCGCTACGACTGTGCGAATTGCTGACGATGTACATCGTTACTGCCTTTGCACTTAATTATTCAACCCAGAATATGGGGTTACCGCGCGAACTTTTCCTCAATATTGGTTTGCTGGTAGGTGGATTAAGCTGCTTGACAATTCCCTGTTTTGCCTGGCTTGCCGATCGTTTTGGTCGCCGCAGGGTTTATATCACAGGTGCGTTAATCGGAACGTTGAGCGCATTTCCTTTCTTTATGGCGCTTGAAGCACAATCTATTTTCTGGATAGTTTTCTTCTCCATAATGCTGGCAAACATTGCGCATGACATGGTGGTGTGTGTGCAACAACCGATGTTTACCGAAATGTTTGGTGCCAGTTATCGCTATAGTGGTGCTGGAGTCGGTTATCAGGTCGCCAGTGTGGTTGGCGGTGGATTTACACCTTTTATTGCCGCTGCACTCATCACTTACTTTGCCGGGAACTGGCATAGCGTCGCCATTTATTTGCTGGCTGGATGTCTGATTTCCGCAATGACCGCTTTGTTGATGAAAGACAATCAACGCGCTTGATAGTCTGGCGAAGATCATCCGATCTTCGCCTTACACTTTTGTTTCACATTCCTGTGACATACTATCGGATGTGCGGTAATTGTATGGAACAGGAGACACACATGAATAATAAGGGCTCCGGTCTGACCCCAGCTCAGGCACTGGATAAACTCGACGCGCTGTATGAGCAATCTGTAGTCGCATTACGCAACGCCATTGGCAACTATATTACAAGTGGCGAATTACCTGATGAAAACGCCCGCAAACAAGGTCTTTTTGTCTATCCATCACTGACCGTAACCTGGGACGGTAGCACAACCAATCCCCCCAAAACGCGCGCATTTGGTCGTTTTACTCACGCAGGCAGCTACACCACCACGATTACTCGCCCTACTCTCTTTCGTTCGTATCTCAATGAACAACTTACGTTGCTGTATCAGGATTATGGTGCGCATATCTCGGTGCAACCCTCGCAGCATGAAATCCCCTATCCTTATGTCATCGATGGCTCTGAATTGACACTTGATCGCTCAATGAGCGCTGGGTTAACTCGCTACTTCCCGACAACAGAACTGGCGCAAATTGGCGATGAAACTGCAGACGGCATTTATCATCCAACTGAATTCTCCCCGCTATCGCATTTTGATGCGCGCCGCGTCGATTTTTCCCTCGCGCGGTTGCGCCATTATACCGGTACGCCAGTTGAACATTTTCAGCCGTTCGTCTTGTTTACCAACTACACACGTTATGTGGATGAATTCGTTCGTTGGGGATGCAGCCAGATCCTCGATCCTGATAGTCCCTACATTGCCCTTTCTTGTGCTGGCGGGAACTGGATCACCGCCGAAACCGAAGCGCCAGAAGAAGCCATTTCCGACCTTGCATGGAAAAAACATCAGATGCCAGCATGGCATTTAATTACCGCCGATGGTCAGGGTATTACTCTGGTGAATATTGGCGTGGGACCGTCAAATGCTAAAACCATCTGCGATCATCTGGCAGTGCTACGCCCGGATGTCTGGTTGATGATTGGTCACTGTGGCGGATTACGTGAAAGTCAGGCCATTGGCGATTATGTACTTGCACACGCTTATTTACGCGATGACCACGTTCTTGATGCGGTTCTGCCGCCCGATATTCCTATTCCGAGCATTGCTGAAGTGCAACGTGCGCTTTATGACGCCACCAAGCTGGTGAGCGGCAGGCCCGGTGAGGAAGTCAAACAGCGGCTACGTACTGGTACTGTGGTAACCACAGATGACAGGAACTGGGAATTACGTTACTCAGCTTCTGCACTTCGTTTTAACTTAAGCCGGGCCGTAGCAATTGATATGGAAAGTGCAACCATTGCCGCGCAAGGATATCGTTTCCGCGTGCCATACGGGACACTACTGTGTGTTTCAGATAAACCGTTGCATGGCGAGATTAAACTTCCCGGCCAGGCTAACCGTTTTTATGAAGGCGCTATTTCCGAACATCTGCAAATTGGCATTCGGGCGATCGATTTGCTGCGCGCAGAAGGCGACCGACTGCATTCGCGTAAATTACGAACCTTTAATGAGCCGCCGTTCCGATAATAAGTTCTGAACCTTCTTATCAGAAATAGATGTGAAGGAGTAAGTAAGACACCTAGCAAATAGCCTGCAATAATCGTGGGCTGTTTGCTTCCTTGGGCGGATACGTGTTTTATTATCGTCTTAATGATTTCCACATATTAAAAGCAAGTATGCTTTCAAAACACAATTATAAAAAATCCCGCCAACAATATAAGTTTTTATAAAATTAAATATAAGATTATGGCTTTAGAATATTTTTATTTCTAATAGACGAGATTTTTCCTGTTATGATATAATATGCCGAATTAACACATGTTAACGATTTACCAGTAATGTAAATAAATTTTCGAGGAGATCATTCCAGTGGGACGTAAATGGGCCAATATTGTTGCTAAAAAAACGGCTAAAGACGGTGCAACGTCTAAAATTTATGCAAAATTCGGTGTAGAAATCTATGCTGCTGCTAAACAAGGTGAACCCGATCCAGAATTAAACACATCTTTAAAATTCGTTATTGAACGTGCAAAGCAGGCACAAGTTCCAAAGCACGTTATTGATAAAGCAATTGATAAAGCCAAAGGCGGCGGAGATGAAACGTTCGTGCAGGGACGTTATGAAGGCTTTGGTCCTAATGGCTCAATGATTATCGCCGAGACATTGACTTCAAATGTTAACCGTACGATTGCTAACGTTCGCACAATTTTCAATAAAAAAGGCGGCAATATCGGAGCGGCAGGTTCTGTCAGCTATATGTTTGACAATACGGGTGTGATTGTATTTAAAGGATCAGACCCTGACCATATTTTTGAAATTTTACTTGAAGCTGAAGTTGATGTTCGTGATGTGACTGAAGAAGAAGGTAACATTGTTATTTATACCGAACCTACTGACCTTCATAAAGGAATCGCGGCTCTAAAAGCAGCTGGAATCACTGAGTTCTCAACAACAGAATTAGAAATGATTGCTCAATCTGAAGTTGAGCTTTCCCCAGAAGATTTAGAAATCTTTGAAGGGCTTGTTGATGCCCTTGAAGATGACGACGATGTACAAAAAGTTTATCATAACGTCGCAAATCTCTAATTATCTTTTAAAGAAATCTGTCTTTACGGCAGATTTCTTTAATCTCATATAATCCTTATAAAAAATATAATATTCAACTCGTCATATTTCTTATAAAAAATCCTCGTTCCCAGAGAAATAATATTTATTATAATTCCAGTTCTTCTTTTTCTGATTACAGAAGGCAAAGTGACAATTACGCATAGTTTCCCGATAAAGACGCGACAGCTACATCCCGCATAAGGCATTTTTCTCTTTATCCTTGTACGGTACTTCATGGAACAGAGTTTTTGACCTTGCGAATCGTGATGTCTGTTGGGGAGGGGCAATTTGCTCACTGAAGCGTGAGACTCGATTAAGCGCACGAAACACAGAAATCAAAAAACCCGGTCACTTTTTTTTACAAGGTAACCGGGTAAAAATAATTTTTATTTTTTAACTGTTTTGAGACTCATAGAGATGTCTCAAAACTAAAATTTGGCTCCTCTGACTGGACTCGAACCAGTGACATACGGATTAACAGTCCGCCGTTCTACCGACTGAACTACAGAGGAATCGTGAGAACGAGGCGAATATTAGCGATGCCCAACCACAATGTCAAAGCCTGTTTTTTAAATTTGAAATCGTTTGCTGAAATAATCTGCATTTTGTCGTTTATTCCGACACAGCTGGCTTTTTTTCACACTTTTGCGGCTCGGATCGATGGTATTTCCATAGCCAACGTCCAGTAACCATTCGCCAGTAAAACAGCACGGCCCGCACAGCCCAGTCGGCAAACATTCCCATCCAGACACCAACCACACCCCAGCCAAGCATGATGCCCAGCACATAACCGACGACAACCCGGCAACCCCACATGCTCAACATCGAAACCCACATGGCGTAACGGGCATCACGAGCACCTTTAAATCCAGCGGGTAGCACCCATGAGGCGGACCAAATAGGCATAAATAAAGCATTTAGCCAAATCAGAATCACAACGACATGTTTAACCTGTGGATCCTGGGTGTAAAACGATGCCATAAGCCCGGCAAAGGGAGCCGTTAGCCAGGCGATGGCCGTTAATCCAAGAGTGGACAGCCAGAACACATGCCGCAACTGAATCTCTGCTTGCGCTATCTGCCCTACCCCCAACCTTCGGCCTGTAATGATCGTAGAAGCAGAGCCGAGCGCACTTCCGGGTAAGTTGATAAGAGCCGCAATTGAAAACGCGATAAAATTTCCGGCAATAACACTGGTCCCCATCCCGGCAACGAACATTTGGGTTAATAACCGACCACTGGTAAATAACACTGATTCGACACTCGCTGGAATACCAATCCCCATGACTTCCCAGATAATGCTAAAATTCAGCGGTTTAAAATAGCTCTTTAACGAAATCCTTAGCGCAGGATTAAAACCAATCGCCAGCACCCACAAAATTGCAACTGCGCCAATATAACGAGAAATGGTTAAACCCAACCCAGCCCCGACAAATCCCAGTCCCGGCCAGGAGAAAAGGCCGTAAATCAATATGCCGCTAATAATAATATTAAGAATATTCAGGCTACCGTTAATCAGTAGCGGTATTTTCGTATTCCCTGCACCACGAAGTGCCCCGCTACCAATCAAAGTGATGGCAGCTGCTGGATAACTGAGTGCCGTCAGCTCCAGATAAGTCAACGCCAGTGCTTTAACTTCTGTCGTGGCATCACCCGCGACGAAATCAATAATTTGTTCGCCAAAATGATGAATAAGCGTTGCCAACAGTACGGCAAACAACGTCATGATCACCAATGACTGCCGCGTCGCCACCCTCGCTCGTCGTCGATCCCGCTTACCGAGACTAAATGCCACAACGACAGTAGTACCAAGATCGATAGCAGCAAAAAAAGCCATAATGACCATATTGAAGCTGTCCGCCAATCCCACGCCGGCCATCGCATCTTTTCCCAGCCAGCTGACCAGAAAAGTGCTCAGGACACCCATCAACAGGACACAGGCATTCTCCATGAAGATAGGAACAGCAAGCGGGGTTATCTCGCGCCAGAACAACACTTTGTAGCTCTTGCGTTTAGCGTGCCAGCGAGTGCCGTGAACAACCTGGCGTAAAGCAGAGGAGATATTCAAAGCCGACCTTAATTGCAGAAAGTGAAACCACATTTCAAATAATGAGGGAGAATCAGCAAAGCTGCAAAGATTTTCGCCAACAAATTGTCTGCAAATGCAACAAACTGTTGATAGAAACGGCAAACAGTTGGGGAATTTAAAAATCGGGTTTGACAAAAGATTTTTCGCCGTTAAGATGTGCCTCAACAGCGATTCCTCTGTAGTTCAGTCGGTAGAACGGCGGACTGTTAATCCGTATGTCACTGGTTCGAGTCCAGTCAGAGGAGCCAAATTCCTGAAAAGCCCGCTTTTATAGCGGGCTTTTTGCTATATCTGATAATCAATTTCCTCTTCACTGTTTTCCATCACCTGCCGCTTGATATCCTCAACTGACAGTCCTGCATTACAAAGTTCCAGAAAGCGCCAGACATAGTTACGCTGAAGTTGTCCTCGCTTCAGTCCCAACCAGACAGTATTAGCATCGAAAAGATGCCGCGTATCCAGACGGATTAAATTCTCTTCCTCTTGTTCGCCGCTGGATTGTTCGGCAACTAATCCGATCCCAAGCCCAAGAGCAACATAGGTTTTAATGACATCAGAATCCTGCGCACTTAATACAATATCTGCCAGCAAACCTTTGCGGGCAAATGCGTCATCAATACGTGAGCGCCCCGTAATCCCCTGTCGGTAAGTGATTAACGGCCACTTCGCTATTGATTCCAGCGTCAATGGTGAAATTTGCGTTAAGGGATGATCGAGTGGAACAAGCAAACTATGGTGCCAACGAAACCACGGGAAGGCGACGAGCTGCGGGTCATTACTCAAACGCTCGCTGGCGATACCAATATCAGCTTCGCTATTTTGCAACAACGTCGCAATTTCCTGTGGCGTCCCCTGGATTAGCTCGAGCCGTACCTCCGGGAAAAGTTCGCGAAAAGCTTTAATGACCTCTGGCAAGCTATAACGCGCCTGAGTATGCGTCGTTGCAATAGTGAGAACGCCAGACGTATCGTTGGTAAACAGGTCTGCAAGCCGACGAACATTACTGGCTTCATTCAGAATACGTTCTGCAATGACCAGTAATGCTTTGCCCGGTTCAGTCATGCCCAGCAGTCGCTTACCTCGTCGAACAAATATTTCGATACCAAGTTCATCCTCCAGTTCCCGAATATGACGGCTGACGCCGGACTGTGAGGTAAAAAGCATATTCGCAACCTCTGTCAGGTTGTAATCCTGACGTGCAGCCTCGCGGATTATCTTTAGTTGTTGGAAATTCACGGTAAACTCCGGGCAGTTCAGATTTCCCGTTATTGTTAAAGTCTAATGCCCGGCATAACAAATAATAAAAACCCGCATCTTATTCCATCCCGATATAACGCTTAGCTCACCAATTGCCACTGCCTTTTTTCCATCACTGGAGAACTAATCACTGACATTAACAACTCTTTCACTGCCTGTGCCTGTGGTGATAAGTTCGCTCTGGCGGGTAAATTTAATGACAAAGAGAGACTCATGGAAGGAGTGGTAATGCGTGACATCCAACCATTTACTGCGCCACATAACGAACGCGCGGCCGATTCGGGTAATACTGCAACGCCCATGCCGCTGGCAATCGCTGCGGTAAGCGTGGCAATAGACTCAATTTCACCAATGACTTTTGCCGTGAGCCGCCGTAGGGAAAAAGCCTCATCAACACGAAGCCTAACAGCACTGTAATCACTGGGGAGAAAGAGGTTCATTTGCGCAATAGCATTAACATCAACGCTTTGCCCCGGACAATCTTGAGTTCCTACCAGGAAAAGATCTTCTTTCAGCAAAGCCTGACTGGATACACCAGCCACAGGGGAATGCTCATAAATCACCGCCATATCGAGTTGGTGATTTATCAGTTTTTCGTTAAGCACTGCACCGCTATTTTCATGAAGATAGATAACGATCTCCGGGAATTCAGCGCGAACCGCTTGTAATAAGGGCATGGTGATAGATGACGCAGCGGTTCCTGGCGCAAAGCCAATCGAGACTTGCCCCGATAATGCCTGACCAACGTTATGCACCGCCAGTTGGGCCTGCTCACACTGACGTAAAATGGCCCGCGCATGGGTATAGAGAATTTTTCCGGCGTCAGTTGGCGTAACGCCCCGTTTTGTGCGAATCAAAAGTTGTTGATTTAACTCACCTTCCAGTGTGGCAACCTGCTGGCTGAGCGCTGGTTGTGCGATATGCAATACTTCAGCAGCCTGAGTCAGGCTACCAATATCTACAATTTTTACGAAGTATTTCAGGCGTCTGAAGTTCATGTTGCCTCCGGTTTTTAAGAATCGGCCCAAGTGCCGCCATTACTTACAACCAGATTGCAAGATGCTTGCCAGTTTTATTTTGGCGTTGATGTACAAGCTAACCAACTGTCAAATAAGAGATTATGATAGATTCGTCATTTGCTCCTTTAATCAGCTGTCGCGTTCCCCTGCCCTATAAAAGGAGGGTATGCACCACGATGGTTCATTACCCAATAAGATTGAAAGCTCACCACTTTGTTGAAATTGACAGCAAACAAACAAAAAAATGCATTTCACCCTTTGACATCACCATGCACTGCCATTAATATGCGCCCCGTTCACACGATTCCTCTGTAGTTCAGTCGGTAGAACGGCGGACTGTTAATCCGTATGTCACTGGTTCGAGTCCAGTCAGAGGAGCCAAATTCAAAAAAGCCTGCTTTCTAGCAGGCTTTTGCTTTCTAATTACCAACGCTCTTAAAACATCTGTCTTGAACCAGAACTAATTTGCACAGGCATTCCCGATCGACGTTGCAACGCAGCATTTGCGCGATTTACATCAACTTCTTGCCCGCTGATAAACGCCCGCAAAGATGGGGTTACCGGCAATGGCACTTTTCGGTCAGACTCATATTCTGCACGATTGCGCGACAACGGCTCATGAACTTCCAGCCAGTTCGAGCCATCTGGTTCAGTGGTGTATTTTACTGGCTGGTCGATAATTTGCACACGCGTCCCAACAGGAACATTATCAAACAGATATTTGATATCGTCATTGCGCAGACGAATACAGCCCTGACTTACCCGGAGCCCAATACCAAAATTGGCATTGGTACCATGGATGGCATACAACCTGCCAATATAAATCGCGTACAGCCCCATGGGATTATCGGGGCCCGCAGGAACAAATGCGGGCAAACTCTCCCCTCGTTTCGCATATTCGCGCCGAGTGTTCGGCGTTGGCGTCCAGGTTGGAGCTTCTTGTTTACGTTCAACGGTAGTCACCCAGTTACGCGGGGTTTCTCGCCCAGCCTGGCCGATACCAATAGGAAAGACTTCCACAGTATTACTGTCTGGTGGGTAGTAATAAAGACGCATCTCAGCGACGTTAACCACAATCCCTTTACGAACAGTGGCGGGCAAAATCAGTTGCTGCGGAATGGTGAGTTGCGAGCCAGACTTCGGCAAAAAAACATCAGCGCCCGGGTTCGCTTCAAGCATGTTACTTAACCCTTGCCCGTATTGTGCGGCAAAAGTCTCCAGCGGCTGGGTATTGTGATCAGGAACAGTTACAGTAAACGACTGCCCCACTAAACGGCTACCCTCTGGAGGTAATGGATAAGTTACCGCCAGGCTAGTATGGCTGGCAAAAAGCAGAGCAAATGAGCAAAAAATATTTACACGACGCATCATGTCCCTTTCCTAAGTCGCGAAAGCTATCCGTTAAGTATAGCTTTTATCAGACTTTTCGTTTTTAACTGTTCAAATCAGAAGTCGTATTCCCCGGTAGAACAATATTACTGGCAGCAAGTTCGCCCATGTTGTTGTATATCGCACAGGCAGCTTCGATAATGGGCATCGCCAGAGCTGCGCCACTCCCCTCACCTAAACGCATCTCCATATTGAGATAAGGCTCCAGCCCCAAATGCGACAGCGCAATACGCGCCCCTTTTTCTGCCGACAGGTGAGAAGGAATGAGATACGGTTTGATTGCAGGAGACATCTGGCAGGCTGCGAGCGCGGCAGCATAAGAAAGAAATCCATCCAGCAACACGGGTAAACCGCAGGAAGCAGCGCCTAACATCACGCCAGCCATTCCGACCAAATCAAATCCACCCACTTTTGCCAGGACATCAACGCCATCCTGAGGATTTGGTTGATTCAACGTAATCGCCCGGCGCACAACATCAATTTTATTAGCCAGTTTATCTGTCGGCAGGTTTGCGCCAATCCCAACCACTTCTTCAGGATCCCGGCCAGTGATTGTGCTGACTATTGCTGCTGCCGGTGTCGTGTTTGCCATCCCCAGTTCACCTACACCAAACAGCGTGACACCGTTTTTTGCCAGCTCCCGCGTATAACATATGACGTCCAAAAGCAACTTTTCAGCCTGACGGCGACTCATTGCCGGTGCCGAAGCAATATTGCCGCTACCTCGTGCGACACGCATGTTGATAAGCCCGGGGATAGGCTCAGCAGTATCAATACCAACATCAATTACGTGGACGTTAGCGCCCGCTTGTGCTGCCAGCACACACACGCCGGTTGTTCCGCGGGTCATATTTTCAGCCTGAATGGCTGTCACTTCTTTTGGGGAAATAGCGACCCCTTCCTCCCAGACGCCGTGATCGGCACACATAACCAGTACCGCTTTTTTGCCCACATGCGGTATGCCATTCAACCCCGGCATTCCTGCCAGTTGTATGGCAAGCGCCTCCAGCCTTCCCAGGCTACCAACAGGTTTGAGTAACCCGTCAATATGCCGTTGTGCACGCGACATAGCGGCAGGATCGATGGCAGGGATCGTATTCAGTAAATCGGCAAGTGTTTGCATGTCACGTCTCTTTATAGCAGTGCCAGCAGGAAGACCAGTTCACCAAGCTCTATAGCAGCTCCCAGCGTATCGCCGGTTTGCCCGCCCAGCGTACGTTTGAGAAGCTGACCGAGGATGAAAATCGCCACCATCGTCACCACCATAGCAGCCACACCATGCATACCCGGCAATAATACGGCAGCAAAAATAGCGGCTAAGCCGAGTGTGACGCAGGTTTGTCGCCCATCAATTTTGCCAATGAACACATTGCCAAGCCCTTCTTCCCGGGCATAACGATGACGATACATCAATAATGCGGCAGTCCCGCGGCTGACCGCACATGCTGCCGCCAGCGATGCAAGGATCGGTTCGCCACGCAGAGCCAACTCGCTTAACACCAGAATCTTTGCCAGTACCACAAAAATCAATGCCAGACCGCCGTGGGTGCCTAAACGGCTATCACGCATGATTTCCAACATGCGATCGCGGCTACGTGCAGAAAATACGCCATCACAGGTATCGGCGAGGCCGTCCAGGTGGAATCCCCCGGTCATCAGCGCCAGCACAAGTACGCTAAACAGTGCCGCCAGTGGTACGCCACACCATGCCTGCAGCACCATGAAGACCAGCCCGCTAATCGCGCCAAGCAATAATCCAATTAAAGGAAAAGTAATAATACCGCGAGAATAATGCTCGAAATCCAGTCCCTGGGACCAGCGACGCGGTACAGGCAGACGCGTAATAAAAGAGAGCATCGCCCAAAATAATTTACTCATTTGATTTTTACTCCAATACCCGAAACCACCAGCCATACTTCATTAGCCGCAGCGGCCAGCTGCTGATTTACCCGCCCGGCAATATCACGAAAATGTCGTGCCAGACGACTCTCCGGCACAATCCCCATTCCCACTTCGTTAGTCACTAATACTACCTTTGCGGGGCAACGTTGGCAGGCAGCAATCAATGACTGAATCTCAGCATTAATCGCCTGTTCCATCGCCTGATAATCCCATTCATCAGGGTCTTTATCGCCGCCATAATCAAACAACAGATTAGTCACCATTGTGGTAACGCATTCCAGCAACACAGCTTCATGCGGGTTAATGTCTGCATGAATTAATTCATCAAGATGTTGCCAACGCTCCACCGTGCGCCAGTGCGCCGGGCGGCCTTGCCGATGATGTTCTATCCGTGCAGCCATCTCATCATCAAGGATTTGCGAGGTGGCGATATACAGAACCTGTGAAGAGTCCCCAATAAGCGCCTCTGCGTGGCGACTTTTCCCGCTCCGTGCGCCCCCCGTCACCAAAATCATCATACCGACTCCTGATTCAATTGTATGATGGTATTCATTGAACAGAACAATGGATCCCCCACCGTTGCTGACCGCAAAACATTTACACGATTAATACTGCGCGTAATATAATTAAAAATCCAGCATTCTCAATCCATTACGAAAGAAGATGGCATTGTGGAATAGCCAGACTTCCTCGTGTTAACGTCCGATCATTGGAGTAGTCACCAAAGCAGATTTAGCCAGCATGGAAGAAATATCTTTGGTGAAAGTTTGGTTACGGGAAGCTGGATCGCACAACGTGTTAGTAACCAGTGCGGTTAATAACAATAGAGTTGCAGAACTTTTTGCCTTGCTTCATACAGAAGATGTCTGTCGCTAATTTCGATAGGTTATCAGATGGGAATGATGACTGTGATACTCAGAAAAGAATCAATGAGCAATGAGGGTTGCCGGGCAACCCTCATTGAATAAAACAGGAATTACTTCGTTTCGCCGTTTTTCATTTCGCCCATAGCTTTCAGCTTTTTGGAGATATCGCGGCGTTCTTTGGAGAGCTCGGCATTTTTGATGATGTAATCGTCAACACGATCTTCATAGTCACCTTTCATGCTGGCGATGATGCCCTGGATTGCTTCAACGCTCATCCCCGGCTTGATGTAATCGCTCAGGTTGTCCAGCAGCAGGACGCGCTTCTGGTTGTCACGGATCTTTTTCTCAACGTCCTGAATTTCACGTTGCAGTTTGTTCTTACGACGGAACAGACGAACAAATTCCAGTACGTCCTGGAATGAAGGCTTGGTAGTTTCCATTTTTATACCCCTGATAATGTGAGAGTCGGATTCGTTTAAGCAACCGCTATTCGTTAGGGCCAACATTACTCATAGCTGCCGCAGATGACAATGCTTTTATCCCTTTTCACTATCATACCCTTTATCCTTGCTGAATCGAAGCAGCAGCAAGATGATTCTGAAGTTCAGGAATTATTTGCGCAAGGCCCGGCAAATCAGATTCGATAGCAACTCAAGCTGATGCGCCGTTTCCATGTTCAGCCACACATAACCATAGATTGGTGTTTCCACAACCTTCAGGTCATGGTGGTTATTGAGCAACTGACGCAGCTCTTCCACAGCATCGTTCAATTTTTCCATATTGGCAAAAACCGGCTGCGGATTACCTTCGTACAGCGCATGAACAAGGCTCAGCAGTATTTGCTGCATCATGTGCTGGGTATCACGAAGTTTTTGCGCGTTCAATAACACGAAATGGCTGGGGCGCGTGGCCCAGTATGCATTGATTTGCAACTCCAGCATACAAACCAGATTGCGGTTAATGGTCTGGATACCTTCATATATCGATTTTGGAATACGGGTTTCTTTGCTGGCGGGCGCAATCAGTCCACGCATTTTCACGGCATCGGTCAGGAGTTTTTGTAGATGGCTTTCCAGACGTGGGCGTTCGAGTAAGTTCGGTGAGAATGCAGATTGATAGACCCGATTATACTCGGTCAGACTTTTCGCCAGTTGAATGCGCCAGTGGATGAACGCCCGTTGTGGCCAGATACCGGTAAACAACATTGCGAGTAAAGAGCCGAGGATCACATCGCCGCTTCGCCATAACGCCGTATCAATTTCACCTGTCGGGGAACCCACAACAATTGCCAGCGTCACCCCAATCAATAATCCTTGATACGGTTTCTTGCCCAGTGCCAGCCAACCGCAAAGAAACATAGCCGCCGCGCACCAGACTAACATCAGCGGTAACGAAATTAACTCCAGTTGCAGAGCGATAAGACCTAATATCGAACCCAACACCGTACCGCCAATACGTTCGAAGGCTCGAGGGACAACGTTACCCCAGAACGAGATGGGCCCCATAATCACCACCATGGTGACCAGCGGCCAGGTACTTTCCGGGATAGTAAACAGGCGGATAATGAGAAAAGTGAGCAGGAATGCCAGCGCGACCCGAGTACCATGCACAATGCGGTAATGGCGGTATACCCGGATTTCAAACGGGCTTAATGACTTATCGGCACGCACGCAGAAACTCCGTAATGAAGATTAAAAGCGCTCATAACTCATCTGTCGGCCAGAAGGCGCACCTCTGAGTTATCCGACGGACATACCGGGAACAGTGTAATTTCCCGGCAGGAGCGAAAAATTTGAAAGGCGCATCTTACTCTTTTCGCTTTCAAAAAAAGAGTGGTCTTCGCGTCAACACACCGCCCTGAGATGAATTAGTGATGTTTTGGCTGCACCGCAACATACATTTCGATATCCCAGTACCCATCTTCCGCGCCATTGTTCAAGTAAACCTCGAAGCAGGGCTTTGGTAACATTTCATAAGCACTGTCCTGCAAGAGACTATTAAAGAACTGATACCAGGGTTTAGCAAAATCATCACCGACTACACGAGCTACCGCCACCGCATACTGACCACCTGTAATTTCTGTCAGAATGACGCCCTCACTGTTTTCGGGAAGCGTAAAGTAACCCGGCACCGTCACGACGGTGTCGCAGCGTAATTTTTCGGCGGGTGTTTCATCTGGATTGTCGTAATAGACAGCAACCCACTCCTTCGGCACAATATTTTTGCTATCTACCCACATCATCAACTGCTCAAAGCCTTTCTTTACCGTCTGTTCCCACGGGCCAACGAGATGGAAACCTGCAACGGTACGTTTCTCTTCCTGCTTAATCTCGTAGTTCATGACGCCTCCATTAACACTGTTTTTATATACAGTATAGTTGCAATATTAAAACCACAAGGAATGAGTGTTGATTATGCGAGCAGACTCGCACTCCTGCCAGTCTGCTGCAAAAGAAAGGTCAGGCCTTATGGTGGAAATAATCACTCAGGCGAGAAAACATGCTGCCTTCCCCAACAGATTCCAGGGTAACCAGCGGCCAGTGCGCCACCTGTTTATCACGGTCGTAAAGTTCAATTTCCCCTACCCGCTGATGGGCGCTAATTGGCGCGGTGAGTTCTTTACCATCAAGGGTATATTTGGCTTTGATATGTGGAATTTCGGCTTTCGGTAGTACCATCCAGAACTCTTGTTCTGTTCCCAGGGCGATATTTTCTTTATCGCCATACCAGATGCGTTCCGTACCGACCTTTTTCCCACGGTGCAAAATTTGCACCGTAGTAAAGTTTTGTTGCCCCCAACGCAGTAATTTTCTTGCCTCTTCCTCACGACCTTTTGCACTGTCAGCCCCCATTACCACTGCAATGAGACGACGCTGCCCATCTACAGCCGAAGCAATGAGGTTAAAACCGGCACCAGAAGTATGACCCGTTTTCAGGCCGTCAACATTCATGGTTTTATCCCACAACAACCCGTTACGGTTTTGCTGGGTGATACCGTTCCAGGTGAGACTTTTCTCACTGTACATATGATAAAACTCGGGCTCGCCGTGGATGATAGCGCGAGAAAGCACAGCTAAATCATAAGCCGAGCTATGCTGGCCAGGTGCATCCAGACCATGCACTGTTTCAAAATGCGTATCCTTGAGATGCAGCTTCTCGGCATAGTTGTTCATCATTTCAACAAACTGCCGTTGCCCACCGGCAATATAGTCAGCCAGAGCAACACAAGCGTCATTTCCGGAATCCACAATTAAACCACGGCTTAAATCACGTACCGATACGCGATCGCCCTCTTTCAAAAACATCAGTGAAGAACCGACAAACACCGGATTATCTTTCGCCCACGCATCGCGCCCCACGGTGACAATATCGTCTGGCGTAATGCGATGACTATCGATAGCGCGATCCACGACATAACCCGTCATCAGCTTTGTCAGGCTGGCGGGATTGCGCTGTTGATGCTCATTACCCGCGGTGAGGATCTGACCGGTGGTGTAATCCATCAATACCCAGGACCCGGCATGAATCTCTGGAGGCTGAGGTGAAAAAGGAATGTTTTCCGCCGCAAAACCAGACGATAAGTTAAAAACGAACAAAGAAGCAGCAATAATAAGACGGCGTTTCAACAGCAAACCCTCAGGAGTTTCAAATAGCTGTTCTTTTTACGGAAATACTTATGAACTGGCTGGAATAAAGTGCAAGAAAATGTGACTACCCTCTCATTTTTATCTGACATGATCTGTTGCCACTCGCTGTCAAATTGTTGCGCTAAAGCTGATTAGCACGGTGATATTTGATACTCTGGCAGACAGCAGAAATAACGGATTTAACCTAATGATGAATGACGGTAAGCAACAATCTACCTTTTTGTTTCACGATTACGAAACCTTTGGCACGCACCCCGCGTTAGATCGCCCTGCACAGTTCGCAGCCATTCGCACCGATAGCGAATTCAATGTCATCGGCGAACCCGAAGTCTTTTACTGCAAGCCCGCGGATGACTATTTACCCCAGCCTGGAGCAGTATTAATTACCGGTATTACCCCGCAGGAAGCATGGGCGAAAGGAGAAAACGAAGACGCGTTTGCCGCCCGTATTCACTCGCTTTTTACCGTACCGAAGACCTGTATTCTGGGCTACAACAATGTGCGTTTCGACGACGAAGTCACACGCAACATTTTTTATCGTAATTTCTACGATCCTTACGCCTGGAGCTGGCAGCATGATAACTCGCGCTGGGATTTACTGGATGTTATGCGTGCCTGTTATGCCCTGCGCCCGGAAGGAATAAACTGGCCTGAAAATGATGACGGTCTACCGAGCTTTCGCCTTGAGCATTTAACCAAAGCGAATGGAATTGAACATAGCAACGCCCACGATGCGATGGCTGATGTGTACGCCACTATTGCGATGGCGAAACTGGTAAAAACGCGTCAGCCACGTCTGTTTGAATATCTCTTTACCCATCGTAATAAACACAAACTGATGGCGTTGATTGATGTTCCGCAGATGAAACCCCTGGTGCACGTTTCCGGAATGTTTGGGGCATGGCGCGGCAATACCAGCTGGGTGGCACCGCTGGCGTGGCATCCTGAAAATCGCAATGCCGTAATTATGGTGGATTTGGCAGGAGACATTTCGCCATTACTGGAAATGGATAGCGACACATTGCGCGAGCGTTTATATACCGCAAAAACCGATCTTGGCGATAACGCCGCCGTTCCGGTTAAGCTGGTACATATCAATAAATGTCCGGTGCTGGCCCAGGCGAATACGCTACGCCCGGAAGATGCCGACCGACTGGGAATTAATCGTCAGCATTGCCTCGATAACCTGAAAATTCTGCGTGAAAATCCGCAAGTGCGCGAAAAAGTGGTGGCGATATTCGCGGAAGCCGAACCGTTTATGCCTTCAGATAACGTGGATGCACAGCTTTATAACGGCTTTTTCAGTGACGCCGATCGTGCAGCAATGAAAATTGTGCTGGAAACCGAGCCGCGTAATTTACCGGCACTGGATATCACTTTTGTTGATAAACGGATTGAAAAGCTGTTGTTCAATTATCGGGCACGCAACTTCCCGGGGACGCTGGATTATGCCGAGCAGCAACGCTGGCTGGAGCACCGCCGCCAGGTATTCACACCCGAGTTTTTACAAGGCTATGCAGAAGAGATTCAGATGCTGGCGCAGCAGTATGCCGATGACAAAGAGAAAGTGGCGCTGTTAAAAGCGCTTTGGCAGTACGCGGAAGAGATTGTCTAATTTGAAGCCTCCGCCGCTGGTACGGCGGAGGTCAATGTTGAGTCAGGCTTTTTGAACGGTGATGCTCCACGCTGCATCGCCAATCTGCTGATAATCGGTGATGGCATGCCCTTCTTCTGCCGCCCACTGTGGGATTGCTTCAGTTGCCTGGGTGCAATCAAACTCAATTACCAACTCATCGCCGCTGGCCATTTCTGCCAGTGCTGCTTTTGCTTCTATGAGTGGAAACGGACAGACCTGCGTCACCACATCCAGCTTTTTAATCGCCATCTTTACACCTTACTTAATTTGCCGCAGCAGTTGCCAGTCGCGCCTTACGCTGCGGTCGAACATACACAAGCCAGGACGCAGTCCAGACTCCGAGAATCATAAATACAAGGCCAATCCAGCCCTGCCAGGTCATCATTGCAGTCATAACCAGTCCATTACCGATAGAGCAACCACCTGCAATACTGGCACCGAAGCCCATCAGTACACCACCTAACCCGCTACGTAATGTTGTTTGTGCATCAGCTGCGCGAACGCGGAACTCACGGCTCGCTTTGGCTGCAATAAATGACCCCACGAAGATCCCTAACACCAGGAAAACGCCCCAGTTAATGTATTTCACGTCACCCGCGACCAGAAATTGCAGAATATTGGCCGTTGGGGAAGTGATTCCTAACCCAAACATGCGTCCGGTTGCTTCACTCAGGGGCCAGGCTAAAAGCGCAATCAAACCGATGAGTACAGCAGTGACAAAGGGATGCCAGCGTTTTTCAAACAGAATATGAGCGATCCCGGTTCGGCGCGGCGGTAAGGTCGCGACTTTGAGTTTTGGCTTCTTCAACTCTTTCATCACCACCCAGAGCGTTATCACCAGCAAAACGGCAACCAACGGCCACACAGACAAATTAAAAGTCTCAGCAATAGAGTTATGTTCAGTACTGTAGTGCTGCAAGGTTTGATTTAAACCACTGGCATGTGGAGAACGCATCACCGCACTCATCACCATATAAGTGAAAAGCGCGATCCAACTGCCGATCAATCCCTCACCCGCGCGATACCAGGTCCCGGTGGCACATCCACCCGCCAGAACAATTCCCAGCCCGAAGATATACCCACCTATAACAGTACCAAGCCACGGGAACGCCCCGGCTTCGTAAGTCAGTAGGCCCGCCTGAATTAACGCAAAAACCCCCACGCTTTGTACCGAAATTGCAATCAGCAAGGCGTAAAACATGCGATTATTTTTCACGATATACATATCGCGAAAACCACCTGTCAGGCAAAAACGCCCACGCTGCATGACAAATCCCAGCAGAGCACCACAAATTAGCCCGCTTAATATCATTGAAAACATAAATTAATTAACCAGATGAATGTTAATAGGGAAATTATTCATGACTGGTGGAATGCAGACCAATAACCAAATTCTCTAAATTAGAACAAATGGTTATTAATGAGGATGTCGATAAAAAAGAATAAAAAAACCGGAGCCAAATATTCATTCGACTCCGGTTTATTATTACAAAAGATGATTACGCTACGTCTTCGTACTGCGGAACCGGGTTACGGAAACTCTTGGTGACGCAAGCCAGGTAAATCAGACCGATAGCCGCCCAGATCAGACCCAGAACCATTGAGCTTTCTTCCAGGTTAACCCACAGCGCACCAACGGTCAGCGCACCACACATCGGCAGTAACAGATACTGGAAGTGATCTTTCAGCGTCTTATTACGCTTCTCACGGATCCAGAACTGCGAGATGACCGACAGGTTAACGAAGGTGAACGCCACCAACGCACCAAAGTTAATCAGCGCTGTAGCCATTACCAGGTCGAAGTTGATTGCCAGCAGGGCAATCGCGCCAACCAGGATGATGTTCATCGCCGGAGTACGCCATTTCGGGTGTACATAACCGAAGAAGCTTTTCGGGAATACGCCGTCACGACCCATTACGTACATCAGACGCGCTACGCCTGCATGCGCCGCCATACCGGACGCCAGTACGGTAATGGTGGAGAAGATCAGCGCGCCAACCTGGAACGCTTTACCCGCAACGTACAGCATGATTTCAGGCTGTGACGCATCCGGATCTTTAAAGCGAGAGATATCCGGGAAGTACAGCTGCAGGAAGTAAGTTGCAAAGATGAAGATCATGCCGCCAATCAGCGCGGTCAGGAAAATCGCACGCGGGATCACGCGCTCTGCATCTTTGGTTTCTTCCGACAGGTTGCTGATGCCGTCAAAGCCGGTAAAGGAGAAGCACAGGATTGTCGCCCCGGTAATCATCGGGATAACATGCGCATCGCCAGACCAGAACGGACGAGTGCTCGCCAGCGTACCAGCGCCTTCACCTTCAAATACGCCATAAACAACCATGCCCAGAATCACCGCGATCAGCACTACCTGCAACACGACGATTACAGTGTTGAAGTTCGCTACGGATTTCAGACTACGCAGGTTAAAGGCGGTCATGAAGGCCACCAGCGCCACCACAAACATCCACGATGGGATGGAAGGCACTAGAGCTTCAAAATAGATTTTCGCCAGCAGAATGTTGATCATCGGCGCGAACAGATAGTCGAGCAGAGAAGACCAACCCACCATAAAGCCGACAGTCGGGCTAATGGATTTCTGGGCGTAAGTGTATGCAGAGCCAGCAGAAGGATAGCGGCGAACCAGCTTCCCGTAGCTCAGAGCCGTAAACAGGATCGCAATCAATGCGAACGCATAGGCTGTCGGCACATGACCATCCGTGAGGCCTGAAACGATACCAAAAGTATCAAACAGCGTCATCGGCTGCATATAGGCAAGACCCATCATTACAACCGGAACTAACGTAAGCGTTTTACGCAATTCCACGCGAGAGGTGTTTGGAGTAACGTTATGCGACATGGTCATTCTCCTTTACGGTGATAACCGTCGCGTAAGCAAAAAATTGCCCCATTTTTTTGGATTCCTCAGCGACAACAACTGTCGATTTTTAGTAAATATCTATCCGGTACGAAGCCCGGCCTCTTGGTATGAATGATTGGTTTGAAGCAAAAAATAACCGACGCTGATGAAACGTCGGTTTTTAGTCATTTTTTGACAGCGGCGCATTGTGCCTAAATGGGGGGGAAATGACAAGAGAATGAGAGGCTTGTCATAATAATTTTTCTTTAAATGGCTGATTTTCCGTCATCAGATTTTGCATAAACACCGGCGATCGCACTATTTGCTAAAATTTCATCCCGCCACCAGCCGCTGGCAAGCCCTGCGGTCTGTTCATTCCAGCCAATCCAGACGGGTTCAAAGAGAGTTTGGGCGACCACTTTCTTCTCGATTAACGCGCCACTATCGAGAAACCGTTGCGCCAGATAACGGGGTAAATAGCCGCAGCCGAGGCCGCTAATTTGCAGCTCCAGCTTGGTTTTAAAATCGAAAACGGTAATGGCTTCTTGTTCGTCGAGAAGTTGTGAGGCCGTAGAAGCGCCTGCCTGCGCAGTATCCCCCACCACAATCGCCCGATATCGCTTAATAATACGACGGTTTAACGGCTCTTCTTCCAGAGCTAACGGATGATGAGGCGCGACCGCAAAGACTTGTTCCAGATCGCCCAACCGTGAAAAACCAAACTCACTGGAAGATGGTGGCTCATGCATCGCGCCAACAATAATATCCGCTCGCCCCTGAGTCAGGGCATCCCAGGAACCACCGAGTACGCCATTGATAAACTTCAGGCGCGTCACGCTATGATGTTGATAAAAAGCTTCAATCAGTGGCGCAAGCAGAGAAAAAGGAAACGTGTCGTCCACGCCAATCACCAGCTCGTTTTCCCAGCCTTCATGCAGTTTGATCGCCTGCTTTTCCAGTTCTCGCACGGTATGCAGAACTTCCCGCCCTTTCTCTAATAACATTTTTCCGGTACGGGTGAATTTAGCGCGGTGACCGCTACGATCAAGCAATTGAATATTAAGGTCGCTTTCCAGCTTGTGAACGGTGTAACTCAGAGCGGACGGCGTCTTATAGAGTTTGGCCGACGCCGCCGCAAAACTGCCTTCTTTTTCTAAGGCATCGAGGATCATCAACACATCCAGCAGTGGTTTCATACACGCCCCCTTGCAGTGTATGCGGCGTCCTGCTGGCGTGATCGTTTACTCCAGCGGCATTACCAGCGGATCGGGATACTGGTATTCAAATCCCAGTTCATTACAAATCCGACTGCCATCAATAATCTTACCTTTGCCGCTGTCCAGACTATTTCTGAACTGCGGAGGCTCCAGCCCCAGTAAACGGGCCATCTGCGGATAGAAAACATTACGCGCAGGGTGAGCTGGCGCACATATATTATAGATGTGTCCGCCTTTAGGTGCCTGTAACAACAGAGTGATAGCGCCAATAACATCTTCTAAATGGACTAAATTAACACCATGTTCACCATCAGGCGCGGTTTTTCCGGCAAAGAAGCGTCCGGGATGACGCCCCGGTCCGACCAGGCCCGCAAGACGCAGAATATCGACCGAAGTACCGGGTAAATTGTGCAGCCAGTCTTCGAGTTCTTCTAATACTCGTCCACTGTTGGTTACCGGATTACGCGGGGTAGTTTCTTTCACCATGCCTTGCGCATCGCCATAGACAGATGTTGAGCTGGTAAAAATAATTCGGGGAATACGATGGGCCAGCGCGCTATCCACTAACTCTTGTACCGCTTGTAAATAGAACTCATCGCCGGAGCCGCTACGACGTGCCGGAAGCGTAATGACCAGTGCATCGGCATCCATCAGGGCATCCAGATCGTCAGAATCGCAAACTAACTCAGGCTCCATGCGAAGCAGATAGCTATCAATGCCACTCATTCGGGCCGCTTCGACACCATCTTGTGTGGTTTTACTCCCGGTGACTTGCCAGCCTCGCGCTGAAAGTGACATCGCCAGCGGCATGCCTAACCACCCTAACCCGACAATTGCGACCTTTTTCATCCGTTATCTCCTGATACACCTTAGATCTATAAGGCTACGCTAGCGTATCAAAACTGACAATTCATTCTATGAATGAATCTGTTCAATAATGATAACGACATGCTGCAATGAGCAGTGAATCGTCGGTAACCGCGTATACCAGACGGTGCTCCTCTGTAATGCGTCGGGACCAGAAACCTGACAAATTATGTTTCAGGGGTTCTGGCTTCCCCTTACCTTCAAATGGCGTTCTGCGGGTATCTTTGATAAGTTCATTGATCTTTTTAACAATTCGCTTATCTGTTTCCTGCCAGTACAGATAATCATCCCATGATTCCTCAGACCAGATTAGTTTCACTCAATAATGTCCTTTTCTGTTCCTTTGCCTGATTTCAGGCTATCGATTGAGTCCATCAATCTCCGGGCGTTAGCGGGGGAACGCAGTAGATAAGCCGTCTCTTCCAGCGAGTTGTATTCTTCGAGTGACATCAGAACACAAGCCTCTCCATTCTGACGAGTAATAAGGATCGGGGCATGATCTTCAACGGCTTTCATCATTGTTGCCGACAAATTCTGACGCGCTTCGCTGTAGCTAATTGTACGCATGTCAATCTCCTCTTTTGTACAGTTCATTGTACAATGATGGGCGTTAATTAACTATTTATTAATTAGTTTGTAGATCAAGGTATTGTCAGTGAGACGAAAATCCAGGCTTCGCTATTTTTGGTGCCGTCAGCTTAGAGGACAGTCCTCTTAGCGCCCTCCTTTCCCCGCTCATTCATTAAACAAATCCATTGCCATAAAATATATAAAAAAGCCCTTGCTTTCTAACGTGAAAGTGGTTTAGGTTAAAAGACATCAGTTGAATAAACATTCACAGAGACTTTTATGACACGCGTTCAATTTAAACACCACCATCATCACCATCATCCTGACTAGTCTTTCAGGCGATGTGTGCTGGAAGACATTCAGATCTTCCAGTGGTGCATGAACGCATGAGAAAGCCCCCGGAAGATCACCTTCCGGGGGCTTTTTTATTGCGCGGTTGCTAACGGTTCAGACAGGTTTAAAGAGGAATAAGAAAATGACAGACAACACTCGTTTACGCATAGCTATGCAGAAATCCGGCCGTTTAAGTGATGACTCACGCGAATTACTGGCGCGCTGTGGCATTAAAATCAATCTTCACACCCAGCGCCTGATCGCGATGGCAGAAAACATGCCGATTGATATTCTGCGCGTGCGTGACGACGACATTCCCGGTCTGGTAATGGACGGCGTGGTAGACCTTGGAATTATCGGCGAAAACGTGCTGGAAGAAGAACTGCTTAACCGCCGCGCCCAGGGTGAAGATCCGCGCTACTTTACCCTGCGTCGACTGGATTTCGGCGGCTGCCGACTTTCACTGGCAACGCCGGTTGATGAAGCCTGGGACGGCCCGCTCTCCTTAAACGGTAAACGTATCGCCACCTCTTATCCTCACCTGCTCAAACGTTATCTCGACCAGAAAGGCATCTCTTTTAAATCCTGCTTACTGAACGGTTCTGTTGAAGTCGCCCCGCGTGCCGGACTGGCGGATGCGATTTGCGATCTGGTTTCCACCGGTGCCACGCTGGAAGCAAACGGCCTGCGCGAAGTCGAAGTTATCTACCGCTCGAAAGCCTGCCTGATACAACGCGATGGCGAAATGGAAGAATCCAAACAGCAACTGATCGACAAACTGCTGACCCGTATTCAGGGTGTGATCCAGGCGCGCGAATCAAAATACATCATGATGCACGCACCGACCGAACGTCTGGATGAAGTCATCGCCCTGCTGCCAGGTGCCGAACGCCCAACTATTCTACCGCTGGCGGGTGATCAACAGCGCGTAGCGATGCACATGGTCAGTAGCGAAACCCTGTTCTGGGAAACGATGGAAAAACTGAAAGCGCTGGGTGCCAGTTCGATTCTGGTCCTGCCGATTGAGAAGATGATGGAGTGATCGCCATGAGCTTTAACACAATCATTGACTGGAATAGCTGTACTGCGGAGCAACAACGCCAGCTGTTAATGCGCCCGGCGATCTCCGCTTCTGAAACCATTACCCGCACCGTTAACGATATTCTCGATAACGTGAAAGCACGCGGCGATGAGGCCCTGCGGGAATACAGCGCGAAGTTTGATAAAACCACGGTTACCGCGCTGAAGGTGTCTGCAGAGGAAATTGCCGCCGCCAGCGAACGCCTGAGCGACGAGTTAAAACAGGCGATGGCGGTGGCAGTAAAGAATATTGAAACCTTCCACACTGCGCAAAAACTGCCGCCGGTAGATGTAGAAACGCAGCCAGGCGTACGTTGCCAGCAGGTCACGCGCCCGGTGGCTTCAGTGGGTTTGTATATTCCTGGCGGCTCCGCCCCGCTCTTCTCAACGGTATTAATGCTGGCAACTCCGGCGCGTATTGCAGGTTGCAATAAAGTGGTGCTGTGCTCACCGCCGCCGATTGCCGATGAGATCCTTTACGCGGCGCAGCTGTGCGGCGTGCAGGACGTGTTTAACGTCGGCGGCGCACAGGCCATTGCCGCGCTGGCGTTTGGTACGGAATCTGTGCCGAAAGTGGACAAAATCTTCGGGCCGGGTAACGCCTTTGTCACCGAAGCAAAACGCCAGGTAAGCCAGCGTCTGGACGGTGCGGCGATCGATATGCCCGCAGGTCCGTCGGAAGTGCTGGTGATTGCTGACAGCGGCGCTACGCCGGATTTCGTGGCTTCTGATTTGCTTTCTCAGGCTGAACACGGCCCGGACTCACAGGTGATTTTACTGACGCCCGATACTGATATGGCGCATCAAGTTGCCGAGGCCGTCGAACGCCAACTGGCAGAACTGCCGCGTGCCGAAACCGCCCGCCAGGCACTGAGCGCCAGCCGCCTGATCGTGACTAAAGATTTAGCGCAGTGCGTAGAGATTTCTAATCAGTACGGCCCGGAGCACCTGATCATTCAGACCCGCAACGCCCGCGAGCTGGTCGATGGCATCACCAGCGCCGGTTCGGTATTTCTTGGTGACTGGTCACCGGAATCGGCAGGCGACTATGCCTCCGGTACCAACCACGTACTACCGACTTACGGTTATACCGCGACGTGTTCCAGCCTCGGCCTGGCTGATTTCCAGAAGCGTATGACCGTGCAGGAGCTGTCGAAAGAAGGTTTCTCCGCGCTGGCTTCGACCATTGAAACACTGGCCGCCGCCGAGCGCCTGACCGCCCACAAAAATGCCGTTACTTTGCGTGTTAACGCCCTTAAGGAGCAAGCATGAACACCGTGACTATTACCGATTTAGCGCGTGAAAACGTCCGCAACCTGACGCCGTATCAGTCGGCGCGTCGTCTGGGCGGTAACGGCGACGTCTGGCTGAACGCCAACGAATACCCCACAGCCGTGGAGTTTCAGCTTACTCAGCAAACGCTCAACCGCTACCCGGAATGTCAGCCGAAAGCAGTGATTGAAAATTACGCGCAATATGCAGGCGTAAAACCGGAACAGGTGCTGGTCAGCCGTGGCGCGGACGAAGGTATTGAACTACTGATTCGCGCTTTTTGCGAACCGGGTAAAGACGCCATCCTCTACTGCCCGCCAACGTACGGCATGTACAGCGTCAGCGCTGAAACCATTGGCGTCGAGTGCCGCACAGTGCCGACGCTGGAAAACTGGCAACTGGACTTACAGGGCATTTCCGACAAGCTGGACGGCGTAAAAGTGGTCTATGTTTGCAGCCCCAACAACCCAACCGGGCAACTGATCAATCCGCAGGATTTTCGCACCCTGCTGGAGTTAACGCGCGGTAAGGCGATTTTGGTTGCCGATGAAGCCTATATCGAGTTTTGCCCACAGGCATCGCTGGCTGGCTGGCTGGCGGAATATCCGCACCTGGCTATTTTACGCACACTGTCGAAAGCTTTTGCTCTGGCGGGGCTTCGTTGCGGGTTTACGCTGGCAAACGAAGAAGTCATCAACCTGCTGATGAAAGTGATCGCCCCCTACCCGCTCTCGACGCCGGTTGCCGACATTGCGGCCCAGGCGTTAAGCCCGCAGGGAATCGTCGCTATGCGCGAACGAGTGACGCAAATTATTGCAGAACGCGAATACCTGATTGCCGCACTGAAAGAGATCCCCTGCGTAGAGCAGGTTTTCGACTCCGAAACCAACTACATTCTGGCGCGCTTTAAAGCCTCCAGCGCAGTGTTTAAATCTTTGTGGGATCAGGGCATTATCTTACGTGATCAGAATAAACAACCCTCTTTAAGCGGCTGCCTGCGAATTACCGTCGGAACCCGTGAAGAAAGCCAGCGCGTCATTGACGCCTTACGTGCGGAGCAAGTTTGATGAGTCAGAAGTATCTTTTTATCGATCGCGATGGAACCCTGATTAGCGAACCGCCGAGTGATTTTCAGGTGGACCGTTTTGACAAACTCGCCTTTGAACCGGGCGTGATCCCGGAGCTGCTAAAGCTGCAAAAAGCGGGCTACAAGCTGGTGATGATCACTAATCAGGATGGTCTTGGAACACAAAGTTTCCCGCAGGCGGATTTCGATGGCCCGCACAACCTGATGATGCAGATCTTCACCTCGCAAGGCGTACAGTTTGATGAAGTGCTGATTTGTCCGCACCTGCCCGCCGATGAGTGCGACTGCCGTAAGCCGAAAGTAAAACTGGTGGAGCGTTATCTGGCTGAGCAAGCGATGGATCGCGCCAACAGTTATGTGATTGGCGATCGCGCGACCGACATTCAACTGGCGGAAAACATGGGCATTAATGGTTTACGCTACGACCGCGAAACCCTGAACTGGCCGATGATTGGCGAGCAACTCACTAAACGAGACCGTTACGCCCATGTAGTGCGCAACACCAAAGAGACGCAGATTGACGTTCAGGTGTGGCTGGATCGTGAAGGTGGCAGCAAGATTAACACCGGCGTTGGCTTCTTTGATCACATGCTGGATCAGATCGCCACCCACGGCGGTTTCCGTATGGAAATCAACGTCAAAGGCGACCTCTATATCGACGATCACCACACCGTCGAAGATACCGGCCTGGCGCTGGGTGAAGCGTTAAAAATTGCCCTTGGCGACAAACGCGGTATTTGCCGCTTTGGTTTTGTGCTACCGATGGACGAATGCCTTGCCCGCTGCGCGCTGGATATCTCTGGTCGCCCGCACCTGGAATATAAAGCCGAGTTTACCTACCAGCGCGTGGGCGATCTCAGCACTGAAATGATCGAGCACTTCTTCCGTTCGCTCTCTTACACCATGGGCGTGACGCTGCACCTGAAAACCAAAGGTAAAAACGATCACCACCGTGTAGAGAGCCTGTTCAAAGCCTTTGGTCGCACCCTACGCCAGGCCATCCGCGTGGAAGGCGATACTCTGCCCTCGTCGAAAGGAGTGCTGTAATGAACGTGGTGATCCTTGATACTGGCTGCGCCAATTTGAACTCGGTGAAATCTGCCATTGCGCGTCACGGTTATGAACCGAAAGTCAGCCGTGACCCGGACGTCGTGTTGCTGGCCGATAAACTGTTTTTACCCGGCGTTGGCACTGCGCAAGCAGCGATGGATCAGGTGCGTGAGCGCGAGCTGTTTGATCTCATCAAAGCCTGTACCCAACCGGTACTGGGCATCTGCTTAGGGATGCAATTGCTGGGGCGGCGCAGCGAAGAGAGCAACGGCGTCGACTTGCTGGGCATCATCGACGAAGACGTGCCGAAAATGACCGACTTTGGTCTGCCACTGCCGCATATGGGCTGGAACCGCGTTTACCCGCAGGCAGGCAACCGCCTGTTTCAGGGGATTGAAGACGGCGCGTACTTTTACTTTGTTCACAGTTACGCAATGCCGGTCAATCCGTGGACCATTGCCCAATGTAATTACGGCGAACCGTTCACCGCGGCGGTACACAAAGATAACTTCTACGGCGTGCAGTTCCACCCGGAGCGTTCTGGTGCCGCTGGCGCTAAGTTGCTGAAAAACTTCCTGGAGATGTGATGATTATTCCGGCATTAGATTTAATCGACGGCACCGTGGTGCGTCTCCATCAGGGCGATTACGGCAAACAGCGCGATTACGGTAACGACCCGCTGCCGCGCTTACAGGATTACGCCGCGCAGGGTGCCGAAGTGTTGCATCTGGTGGATCTGACCGGGGCAAAAGATCCGGCTAAACGTCAAATCCCGCTGATTAAAACCCTGGTGGCGGGCGTTAACGTTCCGGTGCAGGTTGGCGGCGGCGTGCGTAGCGAAGAAGACGTGGCGGCGTTACTGGAAGCGGGCGTTGCGCGCGTGGTGGTCGGCTCCACCGCGGTGAAATCACCAGAAATGGTGAAAGGCTGGTTTGAACGTTTCGGTGCCGATGCCTTAGTGCTGGCGCTGGATGTCCGTATTGACGAGCAAGGCAACAAGCAGGTGGCAGTCAGCGGCTGGCAAGAGAACTCGGGCGTTTCACTGGAACAACTGGTGGAAACCTATTTGCCCGTCGGCCTGAAACATGTGCTGTGTACCGATATCTCGCGCGACGGCACGCTGGCAGGCTCTAACGTCTCTTTATATGAAGAAGTGTGCGCCAGATATCCGCAGGTGGCATTTCAGTCCTCCGGCGGTATTGGCGACATTGATGATGTCGCTGCCCTGCGTGGTACTGGTGTACGCGGCGTAATAGTTGGTCGTGCATTACTGGAAGGTAAATTCACCGTGAAGGAGGCCATCGCATGCTGGCAAAACGCATAATCCCATGTCTCGACGTTCGTGATGGTCAGGTGGTGAAAGGCGTACAGTTTCGCAACCATGAAATCATTGGCGATATCGTGCCGCTGGCAAAACGCTACGCCGAGGAAGGTGCAGACGAACTGGTGTTCTACGATATCACCGCTTCCAGCGATGGCCGTGTGGTAGATAAAAGCTGGGTATCTCGCGTGGCGGAAGTGATCGACATTCCGTTTTGTGTGGCGGGTGGGATTAAGTCTCTGGATGACGCCGCCAAAATTCTTTCCTTTGGCGCGGATAAAATCTCCATTAACTCCCCTGCGCTTGCGGACCCGACGTTAATTACTCACCTGGCGGATCGCTTTGGCGTGCAGTGTATTGTGGTAGGTATTGATACCTGGTACGACGCTGAAACCGGTAAATATCATGTGAATCAATATACCGGCGATGAAAGCCGCACCCGCGTCACTCAATGGGAAACGCTCGACTGGGTACAGGAAGTGCAAAAACGCGGTGCCGGAGAAATCGTCCTCAACATGATGAATCAGGACGGCGTGCGTAACGGTTACGACCTCGAACAACTGAAAAAAGTGCGTGAAGTTTGCCACGTCCCGCTGATTGCTTCCGGTGGCGCGGGCACCATGGAACACTTCCTCGAAGCCTTCCGCGATGCCGACGTTGACGGCGCGCTGGCAGCTTCCGTATTCCACAAACAAATAATCAATATTGGTGAATTAAAAGCGTACCTGGCAACACAGGGCGTGGAGATCAGGATATGTTAACAGAACAACAACGTCGCGAATTGGACTGGGAAAAAACCGACGGACTGATGCCGGTGATTGTGCAACACGCGGTATCCGGCGAAGTGTTAATGCTGGGCTATATGAACCCGGAAGCCTTAGACAAAACCATCGAAAGCGGCAAAGTCACCTTCTTCTCGCGCACTAAACAGCGACTGTGGACCAAAGGCGAAACGTCGGGCAATTTCCTCAATGTGGTGAGTATTGCCCCGGACTGCGACAACGACACGTTACTGGTGCTGGCAAATCCAATCGGGCCAACCTGCCACAAAGGCACCAGCAGCTGCTTCGGCGACACCGCTCACCAGTGGCTGTTCCTGTATCAACTGGAACAACTGCTCGCCGAACGTAAATCTGCCGACCCGGAAACCTCCTACACCGCCAAACTGTATGCCAGCGGCACCAAACGCATTGCGCAGAAAGTGGGCGAAGAAGGCGTGGAAACCGCACTGGCCGCGACTGTACATGACCGCTTTGAGCTGACCAACGAGGCGTCTGATTTGATGTATCACCTGTTGGTATTGTTGCAGGATCAGGATCTGGATTTAACGACGGTGATTGAGAACCTGCGTAAACGGCATCAGTGAGTTGCGGGGTAAGCGGATGCGATATTGTTGTCGCATCCGGCAAAAAAAAACGGGCAAGGTGTCACCACCCTGCCCGTTTTCTTTAAAGCTGCAAAGATTATTTCGCGTTGTAATTGCGTAGAGCATTACGCCCCAGCACAATCCCCGCGCCAACCATGCCGCCCAGCAGTACCGCCAGAATCAAGGTAATTGCCTTTTTCGGGCTATCGCGACGAATAGGTAACGTCGGTTTCATCACATAGCGGTAAGCATGGATATCAAGATCATCAACCTTTAAACTTTCGATATCCAGCAGGTTTTGACGAGTCTGATAGTAGTTTGGCGAGAAAACTAGTGGGCGGGTCGCTTCATGCTTAATCATCGACTCCAGCGCGTCACTTCCCAGCAGGAACATCGTATCTTGCGTCACGTCCTGCGTCTGTTGAATCTGCGGCTTTGTCACCTGCGCCTGATTCGCATACTGCAATGCTTCCTGAATCTGACGGATACGCAGATCTTTCTGCTCCTGCGCGACCACTTCCTGGGTCTTCAGAGAATCCTGCAAGTTTTTCATACGCAGCGCGATGTTGTCTTTCAGGTCTTTTTCCAGTTCTTCATTTACCTGGTCGTCAACTTGCTGGATATACTTCGCCAGCTGTTTCTGTGCACCTTCAGGTGTTTCACCCACATAAGACACCGCCAGTGGTAACGGCTGGTTTTTAACGGTAGGCTCAATGGTCAGCTTCTCTGCTTCTTCCTGGTTATCCAGCGTTTCCGCTAATGCTGAGAATGCAGTGCTGTAACGTCCGATAAGTGAAGTCTGAATGTCGGAGACTTTCGGTACAGCCGGACCGTAAATCACATTCATCGCGTTGGTATAACCAGCGATTTGCCCCACATCAGGTTGAGTAACGATAGCTGTGGAAGTCCACTTTTCTTTGGCAACGGCCAGATACCCTATAGCCAGGGCAATAGCAACAATGACAGAGATGATAATTGTCATCTTGCCACGCCACAACTGCACCAGTAAATCAATCAAATCAATCTGTTCCGGGTCATGGTTTTGCCCAGAAACATTATTATTTTCTACTCTCATCATTACCCTAACGGACGAAATAATTTTAAGTCGCCATAGTTTAGCGATAATCGCCATGAATGCTATAGGATAAATGATAAAAATAATGAATTATTACAAAGGGAACATAAGAGAATCAGGGCGAAAATCGCCCTGATAACAGGATGTTAGTCGCTGCCAAAAAGATCGCGGGTGTAGACTTTGTCTGCCACATCCTTAAGCTCTTCTGCCATACGGTTGGAGATAATGACGTCGGCTTGTTGTTTGAAGGTGGTCTAATAGTCAGCTTGGAACAGCTTTGATTGTAAAATGAGCACGTTACCAGAAAAAACAGCCAAGTTTAGAACTGATACCGATTATCTTTTTTTCTTGTCTAACGGTATGATTTAACTTTCAGTTATGCCAGATGAAGATTGGCTATATTCTAGCCTGAGCGAGGATTATAAATGAAATTTCTGGTTACGGGAGCTGCTGGCTTTATCGGTTTCTATGTAAGTAAACGGCTTCTTGCAGCTGGTCATCAGGTTGTAGGCATTGACAACTTAAATGATTATTACGATGTCAACCTCAAACAAGCACGACTTGATTTACTCAAGCACGACAATTTCAGTTTTTATAAAATTGACCTGGCCGATCGCGAGATAATGGCGGCACTGTTTGCAGACGAGCGGTTCGATCGCGTAATAAACCTCGCTGCGCAAGCCGGTGTACGTTACTCCCTTGAAAATCCCAATGCATATGCAGATGCAAACCTGATTGGATTCCTGAACATACTGGAAGGATGTCGCCATAATAATGTTCGGCATCTACTTTACGCTTCCTCCAGTTCTGTTTATGGCATGAACCGCAAGATGCCTTTCTCTACAGATGACTCTGTAGATCATCCTGTTTCGCTGTATGCAGCAACTAAAAAGGCGAATGAACTCATGGCCCATACGTATTCTCATTTGTATGGCTTACCGACCACAGGGCTGCGTTTCTTTACGGTTTATGGTCCATGGGGACGTCCGGATATGGCATTATTTAAATTCACTAAAGCCATGCTGGAAGGTAAAAGCATTGATGTTTACAACTTCGGCAAAATGAAGCGTGACTTTACTTATATTGATGATATTGCCGAAGCTATTATTCGCTTACAGGATGTTATTCCAGAAAAAGATCCACAGTGGGCTGTAGAAACAGGCTCGCCAGCAACAAGTTCAGCACCATATCGTGTCTATAACATTGGTAATAGTTCGCCTGTGGAGTTAATGGACTATATCAATGCCTTAGAAGAGGCTCTGGGTATTGAAGCCAACAAGAATATGATGCCTCTCCAACCCGGTGATGTACTGGAAACCAGTGCTGATACAAAAGCACTGTATGACGTAATAGGATTCAAACCTGAAACGTCAGTTAAAGAGGGGGTAAAGAACTTTGTAGAATGGTATCGTAACTTCTATAAAGTTTGATTTTATAAAACCATAAGAAAAGGCCCTAATTTATTAGGGCCTTTTCTTAGTATGAAACAAAATAATTAATCATTGCCAAACAAGTCGCGCGTATAAACCTTATCTGCTACATCAGCCAGATCGGCAGACATACGGTTAGAAATAATAACATCAGCTTCTTGTTTGAACGCATCCAGATCACGTACCACACGCGAACGGAAAAAATCGTCCTCTTTCATCGCTGGCTCATAAACGATTACTGGCACACCTTTCGCCTTGATTCGCTTCATAATACCCTGAATCGAGGAAGCACGGAAATTGTCCGAACCACTCTTCATAATCAGACGATAGACGCCAACAACTTTCGGTTTACGTGCAAGGATAGAATCGGCAATAAAATCTTTGCGCGTGCGGTTGGCGTCAACAATTGCCGAGATCAGGTTATTCGGCACAGACTGGTAATTTGCCAGTAACTGCTTAGTATCTTTCGGCAGACAATAACCACCATAACCGAATGACGGGTTGTTGTAGTGATTACCGATACGCGGGTCAAGGCATACGCCCTCAATAATCTGGCGTGAATTAAGCCCCAGGCTTTCAGCATAACTATCAAGTTCATTGAAATACGCTACACGCATAGCCAGATAAGTGTTGGCAAAAAGTTTAATCGCCTCAGCTTCGGTTGAGTCAGTAAACAATGTTGGTATGTCTTGCTTAATGGCGCCTTCCTGTAATAACGCAGCAAAACGTTCAGCGCGTTCAGACTGCTCGCCAATCACAATGCGTGATGGGTGTAAGTTATCATAAAGTGCTTTACCTTCACGCAAAAACTCAGGCGAAAAGATCACATTTTCAATACCAAAACGTTCTTTAATGGACTCTGTAAAACCAACAGGGATAGTTGATTTTATAATCATTACCGCGTTGGGATTAATTTCTGTCACATCGCGAATGACCGCTTCCACGCTTGAGGTATTAAAATAATTCGTTTTCGGATCATAATCGGTAGGTGTGGCAATAATAACGTAATCGGCATTTTTATACGCGTCATACTTATCTGTCGTAGCGCGGAAATTGAGATCTTTAGTCGCCAGATACTCTTCAATCTCCTTATCAACAATCGGTGACTGCTTCTTGTTAAGCATGTCCACTTTGGCCTGAACGATATCCAGTGCAACCACTTCGTGATTTTGCGCAATCAGAATACCATTTGAAAGACCAACATAACCTGTTCCTGAAATTGTTATTTTCATTAGCTCTGACTTCTTCCGGTTAAACATTTAGAGTGGTCATTAATCCACCACCACAACTTCATCTACTGCGGGATTTTTAACGCTGATGTAGATGAACTGTCAAGGCAGCGATCCTGCTGTGCGGCGCTGTATTATATCGCGTTTTTAACTATAAATTATAAAAAAAGGCCATAACCTGCCGCTTTGTATAATAAAAAAGCCCGGAGGGTTTCTCCGGGCCTTGCATTGATTAATTGATTTAAATCAGATTAATCCAGCCATTCAGTATGGAACACACCTTCTTTATCAATGCGCTTATAAGTATGCGCACCGAAATAGTCACGCTGTGCCTGGATCAGGTTCGCAGGCAGAACAGCGGCACGGTAGCTGTCATAATAGGCAACTGCCGCAGAGAAGGTCGGAACCGGGATACCGTTCTGTACCGCATAAGCAACGACATCACGCAGCGCCTGCTGGTAGTCATCGGCAATTTGCTTGAAGTAAGGAGCCAGCAACAGGTTAGCGATCTGCGGATTTTCGGCATAAGCATCGGTGATTTTCTGCAGGAACTGCGCACGGATGATGCAGCCAGCACGGAAAATCTTCGCGATTTCGCCGTAGTTCAGATCCCAGTTGTACTCTTCAGACGCAGCACGCAGCTGAGAGAAGCCTTGGGCGTAAGAAACGATTTTGCCCAGATACAGAGCACGACGAACTTTTTCGATGAACTCAGCCTTGTCGCCAGCTGGCTGCGCTTGCGGTCCGGAGAGAACTTTAGACGCGGCAACGCGCTGATCTTTCAGAGACGAGATATAACGTGCAAACACAGACTCGGTAATAAGCGACAGTGGTTCACCGAGATCCAGTGCGCTCTGGCTGGTCCATTTGCCCGTACCTTTGTTTGCCGCTTCATCCAGGATCACATCAACCAGGTAGTTACCGTCTTCATCTTTTTTAGTGAAGATGTCTTTGGTAATGTCGATCAGGTAGCTGCTCAGTTCACCGTTATTCCACTCGGTAAAGGTCTGCGCCAATTCTTCGTTGGTGAGGTTCAGGCCACCTTTAAGCAGAGAATAGGCTTCAGCAATCAGCTGCATATCGCCGTATTCGATACCGTTGTGAACCATCTTCACATAGTGACCTGCACCATCGGCACCAATATAGGTAACGCATGGCTCACCGTCTTCAGCTACTGCGGCGATTTTGGTCAGGATCGGTGCAACCAGTTCATAGGCTTCTTTCTGCCCACCAGGCATAATGGAAGGACCTTTCAGCGCACCTTCTTCACCGCCGGAAACACCGGTACCAATGAAGTTAAAGCCTTCTGCAGAAAGCTCACGATTACGACGAATGGTGTCCTGGAAGAAGGTGTTACCACCATCAATGATGATGTCGCCTTTATCGAGATATGGTTTGAGGGAATCAATAGCAGCATCCGTGCCTGCACCTGCTTTCACCATTAACAGGATGCGACGAGGCGTTTCCAGAGATTCAACAAACTCTTTCACCGTATAGTAAGGAACCAGTTTCTTGCCTGGATTTTCGGCAATCACTTCTTCCGTCTTTTCACGGGAACGGTTGAAAATAGAGACGGTATAACCACGGCTTTCGATATTGAGCGCAAGGTTGCGCCCCATCACTGCCATACCGACGACGCCGATCTGTTGCTTTGACATTGTTTACTCCTGTCAGGATACCGCTGGGTGGTATGCGGGTTATGCTTAATTATAGAATATGCCTAATAAAAACAAATCCATAACACTTAATCAGAAAATTATTATTATCGATTCCTAACGATTGAATACATCAGCTCCTTTAATTTAGATGGCATTATACGAAAAAATGTTCTCAACATAGCATTACTTATTAATTCATTTTTTCGAATAAAACCAATTTTATATTGATAATACAATACTTTATACTCGTACAATAAATATGACAATCCACGTCGAGCCATAAGATTACGACCAGTTCGCATTTTTAATAAAATATCTGGAAGATTTGCAAATCTTGCATTATGTACAATTAATAGGCTCCATAATGCAAAATCTTGAGATTTTCTGAATGGAGGATAACCACCAACAGCTAATACTGTATTCTTTCTAAAAATTACAGAAGGATGGCTAACTGCGCTTCGTTTCCTCGCGAATTTAACTATTTCTCTATGTTCGAGAGGCACTTTGCGTGTTGAAATAAACTCCTCAGTAACAGTTTCAATTTCATCAATAAAACTGCCACATACATCTATTTCTGAATTATTAATCATAAAAGAAATTTGTTTCTCAAACCGATGAGGCAAAGAAATATCATCAGCATCCATTCTTGCCACTAACTCATTCCTACAAGCCTTTAATCCTTCATTTAAGGCATTAGCCAATCCAACATTTCTAGGTAAAGGTACAAATGTTACTATTTTATTGCCAACATCATCAATGAATGAATTTATAATATCGATGTGTGTTTGATGGAGTTCTCCATCTGCAACAATTACTATTTGATCTGGCTTAAGTGTTTGATCGTGAAAAATAGAGCGTAGAGCCACCTCAAAAAATTGCGGTAGATCATTTTTATAAATGCTAATTAAAACTGAGAATTTTTCTAATCTATGATTCATTTCATTTTACCACTTCGACCCATTAAACCGTCATTAATGCCTTTTAAAAAAAAATATAACCTTTTATTACCATTTGGAAGGAAAATAGGATATAAAAAAACCTTTCCAATTAATTTAACCAGACTAGAAATTTTCCAGTAGATGGGTACATATTTTTTATTTAATAAAAGAAAGATATTTCGAGTAGCATAATAATGACGAAATGGGCTTGGCAAACCGACAGAAAGAATATTTAAGATCTTAAATCGCCCATCTCCAAGTCTATGTGCAAGTAACGCATTTTTATTCCTAATTACTTTGAACCCAGCAGCTCTTAATCTCCAACAATATTCATGGTCTACCGCATCGATAAAAAGCTCATCTTTCATTCCTCCAACAATCAACCAACTATTTTTTGGTATTAGACTGCCAGAACTTAATGTACTATCTACCTCATAATAAACTTCTGTAAGTGGTTTCCCTTTTTTTACCCTTGCTTTATTTAATTCACCAGTTACTTTATCAAAATCTTGTGAACCGACTAAACCAACATTGACATTTTGTTTAAGCAATTTTTTGTAACAAGTAAGTAACTGCTCTACCATCTTAGGATCAGGAATACTATCCTGATCCATTTGCAATATAAAATCAGCACCATTTTCAAAAGCCCATTTCATTCCTATACTTTGGGCTTCTGCTATGCCTAAATTATCATTGAAATTGAATATTTTTACATCGCCTGAAGAATTTTCAGCATATTTATAACCATTTGTAGAGTTATTGCAAACGACAACTTTAGTAACTTGTCTCAACAATAATTCAACCGCATTTTTTAAATCATTATGTTCTGGGTTGTAAGCAACCAAAACGGCATATACAGTGTCCATCTTCACCTTAAAACCTTCATTTAGCTTTCATCTTTTTTAGAACATTACTTAATGTCACTAATACAATTATTACAGCAACATGGTTAGAGTCTAAAATATAAGGATTAGTAATTGCATAAGAAACATATAGAAAATATAGCACACACAACTCACTGTATTTTATGATTTTAATCGTGAGAAGCAGATTAATTAATAAAAACAAAGTAAATAAAATAACGCCAAGTTGATTTAAAAAATAAACTGACTGCAATTCATAATATATATATGCACTATAATCACGGATAGGAGTTTGAATTTTGATGACATTACCCAAACCAGAACCTATAACAAAATTAGATACAGACTCTGTAAGATCATTAATTAATACAGTAAACTGATCCCATCTAACTCCTAAAGAAGAATCAGCTCCATTTGATTTCATGATTATCAACTCAATTGAATATGTAATAAAAAAAGGGAGAATCACAGTAAGAAAAACCCCAAAAATAATTTTCCTTAATTTAGCGTATCGTGAGTTAGATTTAGAACATAGTATAATATACATAAAAAACAAGCATATCGAAACAAAATATGCAAAATTACCAGCCACTATAGTACCTATAGCCAGAATAACGGTTATTGTATTTTTGAATCGATAATAGAAATAATCTTTTATGACTATATGCAACATAAAGGCAAATGGAATGAGAGCATTTCCTTTAATTTGAACTCTATAGAAACCACTTCCATATGTATAAACATCACCATAATCATTCTCCAAAAAATAATGTCTTAGTGCTGAATAATCACCAATACCATATGTTTTTGTCATATAAATACTAATGATGGATATAATAACCGCCTGTAATACCATTAAATATAAAAATATTTTAACAATCGAGATGGTTCCATAAGAGCAAAAATAAGCACATAATATAAATAATATGATAATATAAAACCTAATTATTATCGCTATATCGTTACCCTTGATATAGGAATAAATAAAATTTATAAAAAGAGCTAATAGAAATATTAAAATAACAGGATAGTGATATATTCCGTTTGCAATTTTCTTTGTAAATGACATGATACAAAGACATAAAAACCCCCCCATAATCCAACTATATTGAATAAATGGAAAGCTACGTGTAAGGAAAAATATAAACCCAAAAAACAAAAGAACACTTAAACTTTTGTCTTTTGAGTTATAAAAATCAGAAGTCATGTTTGCACTCTAATTAGATGGGCTTGAGGAAGTAATCCCTAAAATCAATTCGCTATTAATATTTCTTATCAATTAATAATAATATCAAAAAATCTAACGATGTTCTTACAGACCATGCTATTGCGGCTCCAACAATTCCCCAATGATAAATAAAAATATATAATATGCATAAATATGGGATAACTTCGAGCAAATGAATAATAGCTGTAATTTTTGATCTTCCACTAGCCTGAACTGAAACAAATGGGATTTGTGCAATGCAATTAAAAAAGAAACCTATTGCAAGAATTTTTAATACTATACCTGGCGTCCCATGATATGTAGGTCCCATCCAAGCGGACATTATAAAATCTGATAAAATAATTATCAAAATTACAATTGGAAGTATACCAATAACCATTATAAAATATGATAATATTTTAGTTTGCTTTACCGATTGCAATTCTGAACTTAATCTTGGAAAAATAGCTCTGGACAACGCACTTGGTAATATCGTTAAGCGTTGTATACCTTCAGACGGAGCAGTATAAAAAGAAACTTTATCAGCCCCCACAATGTGTGAAAGAATAAAACGATCCATATATGTCATAATAGGGCTAATAATATTGCTAACTGTTATCCAGCTTCCAAAGCCGATTAATCTTTTAACTGTTACAATTTTTACAGACAGCCCAGATGATATTATTAGTTTTCGACTAAATATAAAGGTCACTATAAGTGATAAGACTCTTGCCATAACTAAACCATATATGGCACTTAGTAATCCTCCATGAAAAAAACAGAAAATCACTGGTAATCCAGCCACAAAAGAATTGTTAATTGATTTTATTAAATTTACTTTTCTGAACTTTTCCATCCCCTCAAAAATCCCCAACCAGACTTGGTTTAACAAGTATAAGGGTATGGTAGCTGAAATAATATATATTGCTTTGACAGATTCTACAACATGATTCGCGTTAATGTTTAATAATTTAACAATTACATTGCTACTCAAAAATAATACACTACCGCCAATCAAGCCCAATATAGTTAGAATTACCGTTGAAGTTGAAATGATCGCTCTTAATTCTTTATGAACATTTTTATATATTGATACTTCTCTTATAACAGCTCTGGTCAATCCAGCATCAAAAATACTTGCATATCCAACTAAGGCAATAGCTAACGTAAAAAGGCCAAATTGCTCGGCCCCTAGAATTCTAGACAGTATACCTAACGCAGGAATTGCTATTAATGATGGTATAATATACCCACTTATATTCCATAAAGTATTCTTTACAATACTCACAAAAATAATTCCTTCATGTTATGCAATTCTTTAGCCCTTGCATCTTTAATCGATAAAATATAATTATTATGTTCTATCGTCGGCCATTTTATGCTCAGAATAGGATCATTCCATACAATCCCTCTATCACTATCAGGATGATAATAGTTCGTCGTTTTATATAAAAATTCCGCAGTCTCGCTCAGCACCAAAAAACCATGTGCAAATCCCTCAGGGATCCACAATTGCCGCTTATTCTCAGCAGATAAATTCACCCCAACCCATTTACCAAAGGTAGGCGACGATTTACGAATATCAACAGCTACATCAAAAACCTCACCAACAACGCAACGTACCAATTTCCCTTGCGCATAAGGTTCTAACTGATAATGCAGCCCGCGTAAAACACCTTTACTAGACTTCGAATGGTTATCCTGAACAAATTCAACCTTACGTCCTACAGCTTCTTCGAAAACTTTCTGATTAAAGCTTTCCATAAAGAAACCACGCTCATCACCAAAAACTTTCGGCTCGAAAATTAACACATCAGGAATTTCTGTTTTAATTACGTTCATTTTATTAATAACCTTTAATCATTTTCAGCAGATACTGTCCATAAGCATTTTTTTTCAGCGGCTCCGCTAATGCTTTCACCTGTTCAGCATCAATAAACCCTTTACGGTAAGCAATTTCTTCTGGGCAGGAAACCTTTAGTCCCTGGCGCTCTTCAATGGTGGCAATGAAGTTGCTTGCTTCAATAAGACTCTGATGTGTCCCCGTATCCAGCCATGCATAACCACGCCCCATCATGGCAACGGATAAACGCCCCTGTTCCATATAAATACGGTTAATATCGGTAATTTCCAGTTCACCACGGGCAGAAGGCTTAAGGTTTTTCGCCATTTCGACAACGTCGTTATCATAGAAATAAAGCCCGGTTACCGCATAATTACTTTTTGGTTGTAGCGGTTTTTCTTCCAGGCTGATCGCCGTACCGTTTTTATCAAACTCAACGACACCGTAGCGTTCAGGATCATTAACGTGATAGGCAAATACCGTTGCACCACTTTCTTTGTTAACAGCGACATCCATTAACTTCGGCAGATCATGACCGTAGAAGATATTATCACCAAGAACCAAAGCACAATCATCACCACCGATAAACTCTTCACCGATAATAAACGCCTGCGCAAGCCCATCTGGAGTCGGTTGCACTTTGTACTGAAGATTTAGCCCCCACTGGCTACCGTCACCCAGCAGTTGTTGAAAACGAGGAGTATCCTGTGGCGTACTAATAATCAGAATATCGCGAATACCCGCCAACATCAGTGTAGAGAGCGGGTAATAGATCATCGGCTTATCATAAATAGGTAATAGCTGTTTACTGACAGCCATAGTCACAGGATAAAGACGTGTACCAGAACCACCCGCTAAAATAATACCTTTACGCGTTTTCATTTCATCATTCCTTTTAATTCATCTTGCTCCACCATCACGAACAAGATGCAAAAACTATTTAATTGCTGTAGTCGTAATTAATTCGTTGAGCATTCGTTTCACACCAACCTGCCAGTCAGGCAAGACAAGCGCAAAGTTCTGCTGAAATTTTTCTGTATTAAGGCGAGAGTTATGTGGACGACGAGCTGGTGTAGGATAGGCTGTTGTTGGTACTGCGTTGAGCTTGTTGAGTGCAAGGGGAATACCTGCTTTGCGCGCCTCTTCAAAAACCAGCGCAGCATAATCGTGCCAGGTTGTGGTACCACTGGCTACCAGATGGTACAAACCTGCGACTTCCGGTTTATTCAGTGCCACACGAATAGCATGTGCCGTACAATCAGCCAGCAGCTCAGCACCTGTTGGCGCACCAAATTGATCATTTATCACAGCCAGTTCTTCGCGCTCTTTTGCCAGACGCAACATCGTTTTGGCGAAGTTATTTCCTTTACCTGCGTATACCCAGCTGGTACGGAAAATAAGATGCTTCGCGCAATGTTCCTGTAACGCTTTTTCTCCGGCTAACTTGGTTTCACCGTAAACATTTAGCGGTGCGGTTGCATCCGTCTCCAGCCATGGCGTGTCGCCATTTCCAGGGAATACGTAGTCAGTTGAGTAATGAATTACCCAAGCCCCAACTTCATTAGCCGCTTTTGCAATTGATTCAACACTAGTCGCATTGAGTAATTGTGCAAATTCGGGTTCTGACTCAGCCTTATCTACTGCGGTGTGAGCCGCAGCATTAACAATAACATCAGGTCGAATTCTTTTGACTGTTTCAGCTACACCTTCAGGATTACTAAAATCACCACAATAATCAGTGGAGTGAACATCAAGAGCAATCAAATTACCTAAAGGTGCCAAAGCACGCTGTAGTTCCCAACCTACCTGCCCTGTTTTGCCGAAAAGGAGGATATTCATTACTGGCGGCCCTCATAGTTCTGTTCAATCCACGATTGATAGGCACCACTTTTCACATTATCAACCCATTTTGTATTGGACAGGTACCATTCCACTGTCTTCCGAATCCCGCTCTCAAACGTTTCCTGCGGTTTCCAGCCCAATTCGCGGCTAATCTTCTCTGCATCAATCGCATAACGGCGATCGTGTCCCGGGCGATCGGCAACATAAGTAATTTGCTCGCGGTAAGATTTCTCTTTCGGTACAATCTCATCCAGCAAATCACAAATAGTGAGCACTACATCGATGTTTTTCTTTTCGTTGTGTCCACCAATGTTATAAGTTTCACCCGCTTTACCTTCGGTTACGACGGTATATAACGCACGCGCATGATCTTCAACATACAGCCAGTCACGAATTTGATCCCCTTTGCCATAAATAGGTAATGCCTTACCTTCCAGAGCATTGAGAATAACCAATGGAATCAATTTTTCCGGGAAATGATAAGGACCATAATTGTTAGAGCAATTAGTCACAATGGTTGGTAAACCATAGGTACGTTTCCACGCGCGGACTAAATGATCGCTGGATGCTTTTGAAGCGGAATAAGGGCTGCTTGGCGCGTAAGCTGTTGTCTCTGTAAATAAGGGTAATTCTTCTGTATTATTTACCTCGTCAGGATGAGGCAAATCACCATAGACTTCGTCAGTAGAAATATGATGAAAACGGAAGCTAGTTTTCTTGTCGCTATCAAGAGCAGACCAATAATTGCGAGCGGCTTCCAAAAGGACATATGTACCAACAATATTGGTTTCAATAAATGCCGCAGGACCTGTAATTGAACGGTCAACATGGCTTTCAGCAGCCAGGTGCATCACTGCATCTGGCTGATGCTGAGCAAAAATCCGTGCCATTGCAGCTGCATCGCAAATATCCGCATGTTCAAAAACATAGCGTTCAGAATCAGAAACATCAGCAAGTGATTCCAGGTTTCCGGCGTACGTTAATTTATCGACATTAACAACACTATCCTGCGTATTATTTATAATGTGACGAACTACAGCAGAACCAATAAATCCTGCGCCACCAGTAACAAGTATTTTCACCTAATTTATTCCATATTGCTTCAGAGCATGCTGTGAAATAAGCGGCTCTCAGTTTGATTAATAGAAGTATTAATGCACGCTACCGCCCCTGGCTTTACAGCTACCAGAGCACTGCATGCATGCCTACGATGTGACGAGCGTTACCCACTCGCGCTAAACCCAAAAAATTCAAAAGCTAATTGTCTTACCAATCCGCTCTGGAAACAAGGAAAATCCTGGAAAACTTTGACTAAAATCCTATTGCTAACTCGTTGTTATTCTGATTGTTTATATAAAACAACGGCAGGAATATTCGCAACAAATTACTTTCGCCACGAATCCTCACTGCCGTTATAATTTTCTTATTAACCGTTACATCCAGTCAGATTTTCATTATTCGCTTAACAGCTTCTCAATCCCTTTACGGAACTTCGCCCCTTCTTTCAGGTTGCGTAATCCATACTTCACGAATGCCTGCATATAGCCCATTTTTTTACCACAGTCGTAGCTGTCACCAGTCATCAGCATGGCATCAACGGACTGTTTTTTCGCCAGTTCGGCAATAGCATCAGTCAGTTGGATACGTCCCCATGCACCTGGCTGAGTGCGTTCAAGTTCCGGCCAAATATCTGCAGAAAGCACATAGCGACCTACGGCCATGATGTCTGAGTCCAGCGTCTGCGGCTGATCCGGTTTTTCGATAAAATCAACAATGCGGCTGACTTTACCTTCGCGATCCAGCGGTTCTTTGGTCTGAATGACGGAGTATTCAGAGAGATCACCCGGCATACGTTTTGCCAGCACCTGGCTGCGTCCCGTTTCATTGAAGCGCGCAATCATAGCGGCAAGGTTGTAACGCAGCGGGTCAGCGCTGGCATCGTCGATCACAACGTCTGGCAGTACCACGACAAATGGGTTGTCACCAATGGCGGGGCGTGCACACAAAATGGAATGGCCCAAACCTAAAGGTTCGCCCTGACGCACGTTCATAATGGTCACACCCGGCGGACAGATGGACTGCACTTCCGCCAGCAGCTGACGCTTCACGCGCTGTTCAAGGAGAGATTCTAATTCATAAGAGGTGTCGAAGTGGTTTTCGACCGCGTTCTTGGACGCGTGAGTTACCAGGAGGATTTCTTTGATCCCTGCAGCCACAATCTCGTCAACAATGTACTGAATCATTGGCTTGTCGACGATCGGTAGCATCTCTTTGGGTATCGCCTTAGTGGCAGGCAACATATGCATCCCAAGACCTGCTACCGGTATAACTGCTTTTAAATTCGTCATTCTTTTCCTACCTCTAAGTGGCTGATAGTGCGTAAATTATTGCCATAGGTTAGCCAAACGGTATGGCTATATACCAAAGCTTAGTTCCGCATAACTTTGATTAAACCTTACGATAACACTACACACCATCAGCATCTGGGTTACTCGGATTACTCGGAAATCCGCATACTGATAATTTAATCAGTACCTCTTTCCGAATAATCGTAGTCCAACCTGGTCCTTTTTTCTCTGACTCGTCTGCATTACTCAGAAACAAACGTTATGTCGTCTTTTTTGGCATGAACGAATTCATACTGCAGAGTTCGATCCAGACCTTGCGACAGCGTATACGGTGCCACAAAACCTGAAGAATGCACTTTCGTTGCGTCAAACTGTGTTGTTGCGCAGAATTTTTTCACGCGCACTGAGCTGACAGCGTATTTTTTGCCCGTAATTTTGCTCAGGATATCAAAACAATATCCACCCAGCATTCCTAGTGGGTAAGGCAAGTGCATAGAAGGGATCTTTTTGTTCAGGCTTTGTTCAACTTCAGCAACCAACTGGTTCATGTTCAGGTCTGGCTTATCAACGTAGTTATAAACCTCATAACCTGCGGCAACATTCTTCAGTTTGTACTTGATAAACTCAACAATGTTTCCAACATAAGCCATGGACTTATAGTTAGTCCCTGCGCCCACCATCATAAACTTGCCGCCAGCGATCTGTTTCAGCAAGTTATAGACGTTACCGCGGTTGCGTTCACCGAAGATAACGGTAGGACGGATGATGGTTAATGAACGTTCTGTTGGTGCTTTGTTATACCATTCACGCAGCACTTCCTCTGCCTGCCACTTACTTTTGCCGTAGTGGTTGAAAGGGTCGTGTGGATGGTTTTCGTCAGGGTTGTGTTTGTTCAAACCATAAACAGCAACGGAACTGGTAAAGATGATATTTTTAACGCCATTTTTTTCCATGGCCGCCAGCACATTGCGGGTACCCTGAACGTTGACATCATAATAGAGAGAAGTAGGGCTGACGTCATCGCGGTGTTCCGCTGCCAGTAGTACAACAGTGTCAAAACCGGCTAACGCCTGGTCGAGTGCCTGTTGATCACGAACATCGCCAATCTGTGTGATTTCTGGATAAAAGTGGCTCTGCTGTTTGTCCAGGTTCTTGATATTAAAGTCAGCAATTGCCGTTTCAAGTAGTCGGGTTCCTACGAATCCGGAAGCTCCTATGAGCAAAACGTTATCGTTCATAAATCACTTTAGTCTGGTTGTTACGTAAGAAACACAAGATAAAGATGAGTACCTTCCCTGAGTAGTCAATGCTGCCCAGCCCCAGCTTTAACAGTTAGTGTGAGGATTATAATCTTTTAGAACATTATATCCAGTAAGTTTATGAATGGTCGCAAATCTACTCCCTCCGTTCCGGCAATCTAAAGTTAATCTTTTCCACATTAACAATATGGTGATTAATCCTGTCGATATCGACGGAGCTTTGCCCTCTTTCATTCACCGCATGAACATTCGCAAGAGATAGCAGTGTTTCTTTTTTCGCCATAAAGACGCCGCGAACGTCTTTGCGCATGTCAAAGTTCATGCTCAATGCTGGTCCAACTGAGGATTCCTGCATCACCTTGATATTTCGCATAAAAAGATGTTGCGGTTTGTTGTGTAACTCCAGCGACGCACGCTTCATCTCAATGTTAGTCAGCGCCACAAAGGAGACAGCATTCCCGGCGGAGATTTGGATACCGCGCAATTTGTAAGCAAGGTGGGTATTATCCAGTTGAATATTATTCACTCGGAAATTTTGCGGTATCGAGAGATATTTGCCTTTAATTACCCCATAGCCGATTAACATCCCGGCGCTATTAATCATTTCAATATTATCAATCACGAAATTGTCACAACCGTAAATAGCGACTGTGGCGTTATCAATACCTGCTTTCTTACTGAAATCCGGCGTGATATTGCGGGCTTTGATATTACGAATAACAAAATGTTTACCATTTTCAACATGGATCAACTGCCGACAATCCGATCCCGTGATATTCGCCACGACAAAGTTTTTCACTGCCTGGTCTTCCGGGTAGTTATTATCATAAGTACTCCCCGCAAGGCCTATGCCGATGCCCCAGTTGATTTTGCCGTTAGTACAGTTGATGCGCTCGATGACATGGTCAGATATCAAAATATCACGGTCGTTAATCGCCACGTTCCATTCAATAGCGTCCCCCTGTAAGTCGCTGAACTTACAGTTGGTGATGTTGCCACCGATAATCTGGTTATGAAATCCCTGGCGTAAGATGGCGTAATTAGCGTGGCTAACGGTCAGGTTATCGATGGTCAGGTTACGCATGACTCGTTTGTTTTTGCCGCCAATATAAATCTGCGTTACCGGGCCAAAGCCGCTCATCGCCAGCCCTTTAATGGTGCAGTCAGAGCCGCGCACATCCAGGGTGATGTTATGCATACTGCCGCCCTTCTCCCCTGTCACCTGGCTGCCGTCCTGTAAGACAAATCGCCCTCTGCCGCTGCCGCGCAGGCTTCCAAGAATGTGTAACGTTTTGCCAGGAGGAATGAAGATGCCGGTGTTGATATTGTCACAAACGAATCCGGCAGGCACGACGACTGTTTGCCCTTCGCTGAAGGCTTGTTTAAATGAGGCGATCCAGTCGTGTGGGTTGTAGTCGTTAATGTTAACGCTTTGTCGGGCGGGAAGTGCGCGAGCGAAAGGGGTATGGAGGAAGGCAAGCGCCGAGCTTGCCGTCAGGAAGGTGCGTCGGGAGAGTTTTTTAAATGGCATGCGTTCTCCTCTATAAAGCCTGCAGCAAGCTGGCGAGTTCTCGATTAATCACCTGCTGGTTAAAATCGTGTTCGACTTTTTCGCGCGCACGTTTGACAACCGGAGCCAGTTCGTCGGTGTCCAGTTGGCTAAACGCAGCCAGTCGTTGCGCCAGTGCGCGAGCATCGTTCTCAGGCACCAGCCAGCCGGATTTATCGGCCTCCACCAGTTCAGGAATTCCGCTATGCAGAGTTGAAACCACCGGAATACCGACCGCCATCGCTTCCATTAGCGCCACCGGAATACCTTCCATATCGCCATCCGCGCCCGTTACCGATGGCAACAGGAAGACATCCGCGTCGTCGAGCATCGCTTTCACTTCGTGGCTCGGTTTAAAGCCCGGCATCTCTACCACATCTTCCAGTTGATATTGTTCGATGAGGGTGCGCAGGCGTCGTTCCCACGGGCCGATGCCAAGGATGCGATAGCGAAATGCCACGCCCTGCTCTTTCAACTGACGGCAGGCTTCGATCGCCACATGCAGGCCTTTTTTCTCGGTTAAGCGTGCGACGGAAATGATTTCCAGCGGTGTTGCGGGCGCTTTCACCGGACGCGGGCTAAAGCGCGTCATGTCCACACCCATACGCGATACGGAGATTTTTTCCCTCGGGCAGCCCATTTTTTGCAGCCTTCCGGCCCACAGATCGCTTATCGGTAGCATCAGGTCGCCACGTCGAAACAGTTGTTGATATTCGGGAGTGTAATGGTTGAGCACTTCCCGACTGGAGATATCAATACCGTGGAAGATGGTGGCAATTTTGCCGCGAATCACACCCAGTTCGCGTAGTTTTGCTGCGGTTACCCCCGCAGGGCCAAAGTGAGCGATAAAGACATCGGCATAAAATGGTGTTGCGACCTGGCCACAAATGGCAGACAAAATCAGGTTCCGCGACTCGGCACCATAGCGTTTGAGGTTGAGCGCCTGCCAGGTATTTTTACGATAAATGCCGCGTAAGGTCTGGCTGGCGCGGTGGCGCAGCTTCGCCACTTTGCCCGTTGGTTCGTCCTGTAACCAGCGGGTTCTGGCGGCAAGGTTGTATTTCGTCCATGCCGCGTGGGTGTTCTCTGTATCGCCTTTTTGCAGCGCGACAATCTCCACCTCAAATCCCATATCAATAAACGCGGTAATTTGGTTGAGGACGAAAGTTTCCGACGACAGCGGAAATTTCAGTAAAAAGAAGCCGACCTTCATTTCGCCTCCCCGATGCGCTCAAGCACAGATTGCACCATCTGCATTCCCGTCTGACGTTCGCGACTGACGGCTTCGTTAAGTCGCGCGTTCAGCGCCGGAAGTTGGCCTAAGGTATCCGCAACCATCGCTTGCAAGCTGCCGTCCAGTAAATGACGGATATCAATCGCCATCTCTGGCAGCCCCAGTTGTTGCATAATCCCGGCGGATTTATGTTCGTAGTTGATGGCAATTGCCGGAGTGGCAAAATTCATTGAGATAATGGCTGAGTGCAGACGCGTACCAACGGTGAGTTTACAGGCACCCAGAATTTTGCCCATTTCCAGATCGTTGAGTTCATCCATCACTACGTGGTAACGGGCAGGATCGCTGATGTGCTGGCGCAGATTGAGCGCCACCATGCGATCGTCTTTGTTATAACTGTCGATGCCCGTACAGGTGGAAAGCGCAATCACCTGATACCCTTCATCGAGAATGCGATTGACCACCCCGGCAAAGGCTTTTTCATACGCTTGCTGAGTGGTGCCGAGACGTTTGTCGAACGGTGCCAGTTCGCGCAGGGTAATTGCCACCGTTTTCTGTTGTGCGGCAACGTCCAGCCAGTGTTGAACGGCATAGCTGGCGGTGAAATCTTCGGTGTGGTGATCGACCAGCCACGCAGTATCGACGCCATGTTCAACTTTTGCGGTAGTGATATTGCTGCGTTTCATCAAATCAAGGCTGACCGATTCGCGCAGGATCAGCGCGTCACAGTGACCAAAGACATAGTTCGCCAGTTGGTTAAATTGCTCATCCTGGAACGGGCCAACACTGTGACCAATCATAAACAGCGGCTTTTTCGCCATGAAAGTACAAAGTGCATGTTCAAACTGCGGCACGCCATAGAGATCGACAAAAAACGATCCGCCGACCTGAATAATGGCGTCGTAACCTGACAGCAGGCGCACGAAGTCGGTGAATCCCTGGGCGATGGCGATATTACGCAGCTTGCCAGTGTCGGTGACGCGTGAGAGCAATACCTGGTGTTGATAGCGGCGACGGAGGACTTTTTTAACGCGCCCGACAACGCCCGCCGCGCTGTTGTGTTGTTTCATTTGCAGGAACAGCGGATCGCCCATTACCGGGCGGTTGAGCAGCCAGGAAGAACTGACCGGATAGCGGCTCATCACGTCCACTTCGGCTTGTGGATTGAGGATGTTGATGGCATCAAGTAAGCCGCGCAGGATGGCGCTGTCGCCACGATTGCCGCAAGTGTGGTTGCCCAGAATAAGTAATTTCATTTTTTCCTCATAAATTTGATGCCAGGTGAGGCTGTGTTTGTTGTGTTCGTTGCCGTTTTTTGCCTGATGCGACGCTGGCGCGTCTTATCAGGCCTACAAGACCCGAGCACAGAACCGTAGGCCGGATAAGGCGTTCACGCCGCATCCGGCATTCAGTGCCTGATGCGACGCTGACGCGTCTTATCAGGCCTACAGGTCCCGAGCACAGAACCGTAGGATGGATAAGGCGTTTTACGCTGCACCCGGCAACCGTTGTCGGAACCGAAAACAGCAACTCACCCCGCCCGTAAAAGCATTTTCATTTTTTCGCTGCGACAAAACTGACGCTTCACTTCCACCATCAGCGGATGGCGCGACAGCACAATCATCACCACAAACGCCAGCACGCCCGCGGCTATTTGCACCGCCAGCAGCATCCCCAGCGCCAGTTGCCCTTTCAGCACAATGCCCAGCGCATAACTGACCACCAGCGTCGGCAGCGAGAGATAAAACGGCAGCCACAAACTCAGGATGTACTGGCGATAACTGGAACCGAGTACCGGTTTAATCATCACGAAGTAACTCAGAATGGTGTTGATAATCTGCACCAGCAGGAAACCGAGCGTGACGCCGATTGCGCCCGCCATCTGCCCACCAATAACAATCGCCGGAATAAACAGAAATGTTTTGAATACGTTGAATTTAAAGCTGATATCGACCCGCGCTTTCGCCATCAGCAGCGAACCAATCGGGTTACCCACGGAGCGCAGCAGACCCACAATACACAGCAATTGCAGCACCGGAATAATGCTGTTCCACTTCTCACCAAAGACCAGCGGTACAAAGTTATTCGACACCACCATCAGCCCGAGCAGCGCCGGAAAGTTGATAATCCCCACCACCGACAGCAGCTTGTAGAAGTTCACGCGCAACTTTTCGGTGTCGTCCTGAATTTTGGCGAATGCCGGAAATAACACGCGGGTGATGATTGGGTTCAGCTTCATCGGCGGTACGACGGCCACGTTGTACGCCAGGTTGTATCCCCCTGCCACGCCCGCGCCAAGAATACGCGCCAGCACCAGCGTTGAAAGGTTGGTGTTGAGATAGTTGATGATGCTGTCCGCCGTCAGCCAGGCACCAAAGCGTAAGTTCGGCGCAACTGACGCCAGCGAGAAATGCAGACCGGGGCGATAAATTTTTCGACCAAAGTAGCCAAACAGCAGCGTTCTTACCGCACTATTGACCAGATAACCGAGGATCGCGGTCATCGCCAGCGGCCAGAAATGGGCGCTAACCACCGTAAAAGTGAAGCCCGCCAGCACCGCGCTGGTTTCGATCATGCCGATTTTGTTGAACTCCAGCTCCTTCTGCATCAACGCGCGGAACTGTTGCCCGTGGGGGATTACCACAAACGCCAGCGACAATGTTTTAATCAACGGTGCCAGGTCCGGGTTATTCAGCACGTCGCCGATGAGATCACTCAACAAAAACACCGCCACGCACACCACGATCCCCAGCCCGACGTTCAGCCAGTACAACGTGGTGAGTTCAAGGTGACTGATTTCTTTTCGCTGAATAATCGAGTTAGCGATACCGAAGTCAGAAAGCGTATCTGCCAGCGCGATAATCACCAGCGACACAGTCAGCAGGCCGAACTGGTGGTTGTCGATAATCCGCGCCAGCACGGTCATCTGCACCAGCCCGAGGCCGATGATGATCACCGTGGCAATCGCCGACCACTTCGCGCCGCTGATGGTTTTTTCACGTAAGCTCATATCAATATGCCGCTTTGTTAACGAAACCTTTGAACACCGTCAGGAAAACGATTTTGATATCGAACCAGACGCTCCATTCGCGGATGTACTCAAGGTCGAACTCGACGCGTTTTTCCATTTTCTCCAGCGTGTCGGTTTCGCCGCGCCAGCCATTAATCTGCGCCCAGCCGGTAATGCCCGGTTTCACTTTGTGGCGCAGCATGTAGCCTTCAATGAGCTGGCGATACTGTTCGTTATGCGCTACTGCGTGCGGACGTGGACCGACAATCGACATCCCCCCGGTCAGCACATTGATAAACTGCGGCAGTTCATCCAGCGAGGTGCGGCGCAGAAAGTTCCCCACTTTGGTGACGCGCGGATCGTTCTGCGTCGCCTGAGTCACCACTTTGTCGTTCTCCATCACTTTCATGGAACGGAACTTCCACACTTTGATCGGCTTGCCATCCATGCCATAGCGAGTCTGGCGGAAAATAACCGGCCCAGGTGAACTGAGTTTCACCGCCAGCGCAATACAGCACAGCACCGGGGAGATCAGCAGCAAGATCAGCGTCGCCAGCACAATGTCTTCCGCACGTTTTAGCAGGCGGTTAACCCCGGAAAGCGGCGTGTCATACAGCGGCACCACCGGAACGCCGTTCATCTCTTCGAGACGTGAATGGAGAATGTTGAAGGTAAAGACATCGGGGATCAGCAGCACCGAACAGGTGGTGTCCGCCAGTTGATGGACCAGTTTTTTCACTCGCGCGCCGTCGCACATTTGCATCGCGATATAGACGTTATGAATCTTACCCGCTTTAGCATCCTCGACCAGCTGTTGCAGGTTACCCGCCCAGTCGTTAGAAACGCCGCCCGGTTTCGGGTCGTGGTAAACCCCCACCACTTCAAACCCTAACCACGGCTGATTACGGAAGCTCTCCATCAGCATTTGTCCGGCGGCTAAATCCCCCGCTACGGCGACCATGCGCTTGTTATAGCCATGATTACGCAGCCAGCCCGCCCCAATACGAATACATGAACGGCAAACCACCAGTCCGATGCTGGTCAGCCCATACCACGCCAGCCAGATTTTCAGTTGCGTGTCGAAATCATTGTTGAACGCCACCAGTCCGGCGCTGAAAATCACGCTTAACGTCCAGTTTTGTAGCAACAGAGCAAATTCTGTCGCTGCCCGAACACCGCGCCATGAGCGATAAAAATCGGTGATGCCGCCCAGCATCTGGAACACCACCAGCGTAATCAGCGCCACCAACAGGTGCATGTAGAGGAATGACAGTCCGCTCACTTCGCAAACCAGCCATAGCCCGGCAAACATGATGGTGATATCTGAAAAGCGTTGCACCATAGAGATTAACGATGCATTGGTTTTCGCTCGCTCGCGCTTTTTTAGATTTGTCATCGTTGTTCCTGTTATTAGCCCCTTACCCGCAGTGGGGTAAGGGAAGATCCGACATTACTCGTTCAGCAACGTCAGCAGAGTTCGCGTTCGCGCTTCCATCAGCGGCACATCACCGCGCGATTCCACATTCAACCGCACCACCGGTTCGGTGTTGGAGGAGCGCAGGTTAAAGCGCCAGTCGGCAAAGGTCATGCTGATGCCATCGGTGCGATCCACCGCCAGCGCCTCACGGCTAAAATGCTGTTCCACGCGGTTAATCGCCTCAACGGGTTGCGCCAGTTTGCTGTTGATCTCACCGCTTGCCGGAAACGCCGCCATCCGGTCGCGCACCAGTTCGCCCAGCGTTTTTCCTTTCAGGCACACCAGTTCGGCGACCAGCAGCCACGGGATCATGCCGCTGTCGCAGTAAGCGAAATCACGGAAGTAATGGTGGGCGCTCATTTCGCCACCGTAGATGGCGTCTTCCTTGCGCATACGTTCTTTAATAAAGGCGTGTCCGGTTTTCGACATTACCGGCGTGCCGCCCGCGGCGGTCACCACATCAACAGTGTTCCAGGAGAGACGTGGATCGTGGATGATCTTCGCGCCGGGATTTTTTTCGAGGAATGCTTCTGCCAGCAGGCCGACAATGTAGTAGCCCTCAATAAACTGCCCTTTTTCGTCAAACAGGAAGCAGCGATCAAAATCACCGTCAAAGGCAATGCCCATATCCGCGCCGTGTTTGATGACCGCATTGCGGGTGTCGTCGCGGCATTCTGGCAGTAGCGGGTTAGGAATACCGTTGGGGAAATTACCGTCCGGCGTGTTGTGCTCTTTGATCAATTCCACGGGCGCGCCGAGGGCTTTAAAGCGGGCTTCAATGGCGTCCACTACTGGACCCGCTGCGCCGTTCCCGGAGTTGATCACCAGCTTGAGCGGCGTGAGGTTTTTGACGTTGATATAACCGAACAGGTGATCAACGTAAGCGTCACGCAGATTGATTTGCTGATAGCGACCGCGTTTGGTTGCATCAACGGGAGGAAAGTCGTTGGCTTCTGCCAGACGCTGGACATCGCGCAGTCCGGTATCGCCGCTGATCGGGCGAGCCCCTTCGCGCACCAGTTTCATGCCGTTGTAATCCATCGGATTATGGCTGGCAGTAACTTCAATACCGCCATCCACGCCGAGATGGAACGTGGCGAAATAGATCTCTTCGGTGCCGGACATGCCGATATCCAGCACATCAACGCCCGCATCCTGTAAACCTTTTGCCAGCGCCAGTTTTAAGGTTTCGCTGGTGAGACGGACATCACCGCCTAACACAATGGTTTTCGGTTTGAGAAATTCGCCATAGGCACGACCAATGCGCCAGGCAATATCTTCATTCAGTTCTTCGCCTAATTTTCCACGAATATCATAGGCTTTAAAGCAGGTTAATTTTTTCATGTCGTTACCCTTTTTCAGGCAATAGTTGGCCCTGACCGAAGCGGCCAATTTTGTTTTTGTCGTTATTTACATCGCGGTTCGGCATTCATTGCCTGATGCGACGCTGCCGCGTCTTATCAGGCCTACAAAACCGAACCGTAGGTCGGATAAGGCGTTCACGCCGCATCCGACAAACAGCGCCTGATGCGACGTTTACACCCGTCCGTAGCGATCCGCGAAGCGCACCACATCATCCTCTTCGAGATAAGAGCCGGAGCGCACTTCAATTAAATCGAGCGGAATTTTCCCCGGGTTTTCCAGGCAGTGCGTCGCCCCCAGCGGAATATAAATGGACTCGTTTTCACCAAGCAGTTTGATATCACCGTCAATAGTGACTTTTGCCGTTCCCGCGACAACCACCCAGTGTTCCGCGCGGTGATGGTGCATCTGTACCGACAAGCCCTCGCCCGGTTTCACGGTGATGCGTTTCACCTGGTAGCGGTCGCCTGCGTCGATAGAGTCATATTTGCCCCACGGGCGATAGACTTCGCGATGCACCCGATGCTCATGGCGACCATCGGCTTTGATCTGCTCGACCACTTTTTTCACATCCTGCACCGCGTTACGGTCGGCAATCAGCACCGCATCTTTGGTCTGCACCACCACCAGATCTTTCACCCCGACGGTGGTGACCAGGCCAGATTCGGCGTACACATAGCTGTTTTCAGTTTTGTGATTAATTACATCGCCGTGGCAAACGTTGCCCTCGGCGGTGTGGGCGCTGATCTCCCATAATGAAGACCAGGAACCGACATCGCTCCAGCCCGCATCCATCGGTACCACAACGGCATCTGCCGTACGTTCCATGACCGCGTAATCCACCGACTCTTCCGGGCAGGCGAGAAACGCTTCTTCATCCACGCGAATAAAATCGAGATCCGGATCGACGGCGCTCATCGCTTTTTCGCAGGCATCGAGAATATCCGGGCGATATTTTTTCAGTTCTTCGAGATAGCGTCCGGCGCGGAACAGGAACATGCCGCTGTTCCAGTAATATTCGCCGCTTGCCACATAGGCCTGCGCGGTTTCCAGATTTGGTTTTTCGACAAACTGCGCCACTTCAAAGGCCACCGTATCCTGCTCACCCGCAGACACTTCACCGCGACGAATATAGCCATAACCGGTTTCTGGTAGATCCGGCACAATGCCGAAGGTCACCAGCTTGCCCGCTTCGGCATATGGCATGGCATTACGCACGGCGGCACGGAACGCGTCTTCATCGGCAATCACATGATCCGCCGCCAATACCAGCATTAACGGGTCGCTCTCCGGGCTATGACGTTTTGCCGCCAGCGCCGCCAGCGCAATGGCAGGTGCAGTATTACGCCCTGCCGGTTCGAGAATAATGTTCTCGGTGAGTTTGTTCAGTTGGCGCAGCTGTTCCGCGACAATAAAGCGGTGCTGCTCATTGCAAATCACCACCGGGCTTTCGCACTCCACGCCGTTCAGGCGGCAGATGGTGGTTTGCAGCATGGTGAGATCGCCTTTCAGGCATAAAAACTGCTTGGGGTAAAGTACGCGGGAAAGCGGCCATAAGCGGCTACCGGAGCCACCTGCCATCACAACTGGATAGAGTTTCGACTGCGCCATAATTATCCCCGAATATCATTTATAAATTGACGTAACACGTTCTCTTTATCGAGAGTGCGTTCGGCATATTCACGTGCCACCGTGTTGTGTTTGGGCAGCAGGAGCGCCTGACGGATCCCCGCCACCAGCGCCTCGACCGATTCCGGCTCTACGCAAACCGCAATGCCCGGAAAGGTTTCGCAAAGCTGTCCCAGTTCTGTGTGGGCTTCTGCAGTAATCACCGCGTTACCGCCTACCGCCAGAATATTGGTCAGTTTCGACGGCAATACGGCATCTGCCGCGCCGCGTTTTTGCACCACCAGATGGCAATCGCCCATCTTCAGCAGTGCGGGTAAAGCGTCATACGATTGCAGCGGAAAAAATTGCATGTTGCGCAGTCCACGCTGCTGCGCCATTTTTTCCAGCCGCGCTTTGCCGCCGCCCTGCCCGACAATGGCAAAAATCAGCGGTTCATCGCGCAGGCGATCGGCAGCTTCAATAACGTTTTCCAGCCCCTGCTTTTCACCAATATTGCCGGAGTAAAGAATGATTTTTTTGTTATCCGGCAGGCCAAGCTGGTTACGAAGGGCATCAACATCGGCATCTGCAACATGCTGAAAACGGGCAATTTCTGACCAGTTGGGGAAGAAGATGACGTTTTCTGCCGCCACGCCTTTTTCGATGGCTTTATTCATCATCGAACGCGAAATCGTGGAGACGTTATCGACGTTATGCAGTCCGCTACGTTCGAACGCCGTCGCCAGCTGTGCCACTTTGCCGCCTTTGCCTTTTCCGGCAAGGCCCAGCCCCAGCATGGCGTCCACTTCGTAATCCTGAATATGCAGCACGGTACGCGCGCCAGAGAGTTTCGCCAGCAGGCGCATTCCCGGCGTGCAAAACAGCGTTGGCACCACGCCAATAATGCGATCCGGCTTCCAGCGACGTTGCGCCATCAGAGGAAAGAAACTGCTGACGGCAAAACTGCTGAGATGCAACAGGCGTTTCAGGGTGCTCGGCTGTTTTGGCACGTACAGCGGGCAGCGCCACACCGTGGCGGCCCCCTCTTCTCGTTTGTACCGCCAGGCGGAATAGTTCTCACCCACCTGCCACTGCGGGTAGTAAGGCGGTGCGGTAATGACCCGCACCTCATGACCTTGTGCCGCCAGCCATTCCACCATCTCGCCGGTGTATTTGCCGATGCCGGTTAACTCCGGCGAGTAGTTAATGCCGTAGACCAGTATTTTCATAATCCGGGTACTCCGGCACGCTTCTCAGCGAGAAAATAGGCGCGGCTGTTAGCGTGAACATTGTCACTGGCGAGCAGTGCATCCGGCGTCAGCCAGCGGTAATCGTCATGCTGCTCATCCGGCAGTAACAGCTCTTCTTCCGATACTCTGAAGCGAAAACCGAGCACCACATAGTGAGTGGTGAAATCCATGCCGGAGAAGTTATCGTCATAAAAGTGCTGCCAGACACCGTAAAACTGGCCTGCTGTTATCGGCAGACGCAGCCCCAGTTCCGCCATCGTCAGCCGCTCAAATGCGGCTTCCAGCGTTTCGTCTTTCTGCACGCGCCCTCCCGGCACAAACCAGTAACCCTGCGCCGGGCGGTTGGTTCTTTTGCCAAGCAGAAACTCGCCGCGACTGTTCTCGACAATAAAGTCGAGAGAGACAAGCGGGGTGGAGCGCACTACCGTGGCAAAGTCTTCCTGACGTAAAAACATCATTACCCCCGAAAGCGGTCTTGATTCTCAAGGAACCACTGGTAAGTGCTGGCAAGCCCCGCTTCCAGTGAGATTTCGTGATACCAGCCAAGCTGATGCAGGCGCGTCACATCCAGCAGTTTGCGCGGCGTACCATCCGGTTTACTGGCATCAAAAACCACCCGACCTTTGTAACCCACCACTTTGGCGATGGTTTGCGCCAGCTCGCGGATAGTGCAGTCAACGCCCGTACCGACGTTAATGTGCGACAACATCGGCTGGGTGTTTTCCAGCCAGACTTCGTGCGCCAGCTCCATCACATGAATGCTTGCCGCCGCCATATCATCGACGTGCAGAAATTCACGCATCGGTGTACCGCTGCCCCACACCACCACGTCCGGTGCATTCTGTGCCGTCGCCTCGTGGAAGCGACGCAGCAATGCTGGGATCACATGCGAGTTACTCGGATGGAAGTTGTCGTGTGGCCCGTACAGGTTGGTTGGCATGACCGAGCGGTAATCGCGTCCATACTGGCGGTTGTAAGATTCGCACAGTTTGATCCCGGCGATTTTGGCAATGGCATAAGGCTCGTTAGTCGGCTCCAGCGTGCCCTGCAACAGCTCGCTTTCTGCCATCGGCTGTTTTGCCAGTTTCGGGTAGATGCAGGACGATCCGAGAAACAGCAGTTTGTTCACGTCGTTCTGATGCGCGGCGTGAATGATGTTGCTCTCAATCATCATGTTCTGGTAGATGAAATCCGCCGGATAGGTGTTGTTGGCAACAATGCCGCCCACTTTCGCCGCCGCCAGATAGACCTGGTCAATGCGTTCGCTGGCAAAGAAATCATGCACCGCGCGGCTGTCCAGCAGGTTCAGCTCGTCGCGGGTGCGTAATACCAGTTCCACATCACCGCGCTGTTCGAGCTGCCGCCTGATGGCAGAACCGACCATTCCGCGATGGCCAGCGATAAAAATGCGTTGTCTACTCATGCTTATGACTCCAGCGCGATCGCCACGTCGTAGCCGTGAGATTTCAGCAGAGAGTGTTTTTTCGCCGCTTCGAGGTCATTAGCCACCATTTCAGACACCATCTCTCTGAGGGTGATTTCCGGTTTCCAGCCCAGTTTTTCGTGCGCTTTGGTCGGGTCGCCGAGCAGCGTTTCAACTTCAGCCGGACGGAAGTAACGCGGATCAACGGCGATAATCACATCACCCGGTTTAACGCCCGGCGCGTCATGCCCGGTGACGGAAACCACAATGCCCTTCTCTTCAACACCCGTGCCTTCAAAGCGCAGTTTGATGCCCAGCTGTGCCGCTGCCATTTCCACGAACTGACGCACGGAGTACTGAACGCCGGTCGCGATAACGAAATCTTCCGGCTGTTCCTGTTGCAGCATCATCCACTGCATTTTTACGTAGTCTTTGGCGTGGCCCCAGTCACGCAGGGAATCCATATTGCCGAGGTACAGGCACGACTCCAGCCCCTGGGCGATGTTGGCGATTGCGCGGGTGATTTTGCGGGTAACGAAGGTTTCGCCGCGGCGCGGGGATTCATGGTTGAAGAGAATTCCGTTACAAGCGTACATGCCGTAGGATTCGCGGTAGTTAACGGTGATCCAGTAGGCGTACAGTTTGGCGACCGCATACGGAGATCGCGGGTAGAACGGCGTGGTTTCTTTCTGCGGAATTTCCTGCACCAGACCGTACAGTTCAGAGGTGGAAGCCTGATAGAAACGGGTTTTCTTTTCCAGACCGAGGAAGCGGATCGCCTCGAGCAGGCGCAGCGTACCCATCGCATCGACGTCTGCGGTATATTCCGGTGACTCAAAAGAAACCGCAACGTGGCTCATTGCGCCCAGGTTGTACACTTCATCCGGCTGCACTTCACGCAAAATGCGCGTCAGGTTGGAGGTATCACTCAGGTCGCCATAATGCAGATGGAATTTCGGGTTGCAGGTGTGCGGATCCTGATAAATGTGATCCACGCGCTCGGTGTTGAATGACGATGCACGACGCTTAATACCATGCACCTCGTAACCTTTTTCCAGCAGAAACTCTGCCAGGTAAGAACCGTCTTGTCCGGTTACACCGGTGATGAGAGCGACTTTTGACATGTCTTATTCCTCTGTATTTTTGAATTTATTCAGTTTCAACGCGTTCGCGTATCACCACTGCGGGATTCCCCCGGCAAACCACATTTGCCGGAAGCGATTTAAAAACACTGCTTCGTGCACCCACGACGGTGCCGTCGCCGATTGTGACGCCTGGGGCAACAAAGACATCGGTTGCCAGCCAGCATTTCTCGCCAATCACAATAGGCGTGGCGTTAATGGTGAAATGTTGACTTGCATGGTCGTGGCTCCCGGTGCATAAATAACTTTTTTGCGATATCACCGAATGTGCGCCAATGGTTATTTCACCGAGGGTATATAAATTGACCTCATCGCCGACCCACGCGTAATCACCTAAGGTTAATTTCCACGGATAGGTAATTTTTACTGACGGCCGAATAACTACGTTTTTTCCTATTTTTGCGCCGAATAAACGTAATAAAAATGCCCGCCAGCGATACAATACTTGTGGCGACCAGGCAAATAATGTTGCCTGTACTGCCCACCACAATTGCACTTTAATAGCGTTGCCACCCCGGAACCCTTTCGGCACCGAGAATCCACTTAAATCCTGCATCGTTTTCCCTTATATTCAGCTTTTGTTATATAAGGCTTTCGTCTTTGAGGTAGTACGCTGGCGTAAATGCCAGGATAATTCTGCCCAGAAGCCAGGCACATGTAATATTTGCCGTTGGACTTTTTTCGCGTCAGCACACAATTCCATATTATTGGTGGTAGATACCCCACCCATAGAAAATTCAGACACCAGGCCATTGAGTTTTTTAAATGCATAACCTGCTTTATACATTTTGGCTGCCAGCGCGTAATCAGAAGAAACTTTATATTCCAGGTCATAACGCCATTTTTTCAAACCGGATACTGGGAAAAATATCGCCTGATGACTGGCGGGCAGGCTGTGATAAATATACCAACCCGGTTTGGCGCTACGTTTAATTTTATGCCCGTCGCCAAAATCCAGCAGCGCATCGCCGGTGATCATCACGTTATCTTTTTGCATTTTTAACTTACGGACAAAATATGCGGCATCCTGATGAAAAATATCGCCCGAGTTGAGAAACAACGCGAACTTGCCTTGTGCCATCGCAATGCCCTTGTTCATGGCGTCGTAGATACCGTTATCTGGCTCGCTGACAAAGCGTAGGTTATAGATACTATTGAGATTTTCCAGATACTCACGGGTACCGTCGTTGGAACCGCCATCGACAACAATCCATTCGAAGCTGATATCGTCCGCCTGCGCCAGATGCGCCAGCGAGGCATGTGTTTTGACTATCCCTTCGAGGTTACGAAACGCGACAGTGATTATGCTAAGCAACATGTTCTTATTCTTACCTCGTAATATTTAACGCTTTTCGCAAAATAAACGGACAGACGATTAAAAATGCATATTCCGGGCTAAATATCGAACCGGTAAAAAACAGCGATACCGGAGTAAAAAGATATAATTGCACGCGAAAATTGCGGTTATCACCAAAAGCGTTGATCATCATTTTTATCACTTTCCCCATGTACCACAGCGATAAAAACACCGCGAACCAGGAAAAATAAATAATCAGCAGATACAAACCATTGTCTATGGTTTTTCCGACATCCGCACCGTTAAATATTCCGAATGATGCGACATATTCATAAAGTGAGCCAAATCTGACTACACCGTCAATATGGGTCAAAGAATAACCGACCATCACCAGCGGACCGACAATACGATAATACGATGACGATCCTTCCGTACCTAAATCGCCCAGACGGGTGGAAATATAAGGAAACGCGATTACCACACCAACCAGGAATACAGCCAGAGAAATCAATGCTAACGGTAACTTTTTCTTAATCGCCTCTTTATTCAGATATTGAAATGCCCACTCCAGCAAATAAAACAGGATAAAGGTCATAACCCCTGAAAACGATCCGGATAATATTATCCCTGCGAGAATCATAGCATCTGTTTTAGGCGTTTTGATACCAAACTGTTTGATGCTGAGCCAAATTGAGATTAATGCCAGAGCGAAAAATGCCGGTTCGAAATAAAGTGCTGTCGTGCGCTTGCCGCCGAATTTAATGAAATTCAGCACATAGCTGTTGCTGTAAATCAGATATTTCGAAATCGACTCCATAATACTGCTGCCACCGGTGAGGATAATTTGCGCCATCTCCACCGCCGCCAGCGCCACCACCAGCCCGACCACCAGATAAAAGAAACGTAATATCTTGCGATGGTTGTGTGGCGAAATTGTTTTAAAACGAATACTCCACACCATGCCAATAATGATCACAATATAGACAAACAGCATGGTTGAAGTGACGTATTTACTGGCATCCAGCGACTGACCAAACAGATAGTTGAACGCCGTGAGCCCCGCGCCAATCCCCAGGGCAATCATCAATTTTCTAACGCTGATGCGTTCTAAAAACAGCAGTAACAAGACAGGTAAAAAAGTGACGATAGTGATGGGGAAACTTTCGCCAAGCTGGGCGATTTTGACGTTAACCAGCAGGTAGATCAGCGGCAGCAACAGGTAGCTACAGATTCTGATAGAAGTTGACATACTCCTCCAGCATCTGTTGTCCACTGTAGGCCGCGCGGCTGCGTTGGCTGAACTCAGCCAGCGTGGTACCAAATATCGCCTGCGCGATTTCCGGTTTGCTTAACTGCACCAGTTGCAGCACGTCTTCTTCGCTGACGGTTTTACCGCCGGATTTTTGCAACACTTCACGCGCCGCGTCGCTATGGGTGGCAATCACCGGCACGCCAATCGATAGCGCCTCACACAAAATCAGCGGGTAGTTATCGACGCGAGAACTGAATACCAGCGCATCCATCTGATTGAGCGCGCTCATCAACTTGCGCTTGTCAGTTTCAAAGCCGTGATTAACCACGTTGCCAGCGGTGAACGGCGAGAACTTACCAAAGGTATGCAGTTCGATTTTGTCGCCCAGCGCCATCATCTCGCGTACCAGTTGCTGGTTAGTTTTGCCGTCGTAACGCAGATCATGCGCCACCACCGCGATTTTCGGCTTGCCCTGGGTTTCGCGCACCGGAGGCAAGTCCGCCAGAATCGCTTCGGTTGCCATATCAATGCCATTATTGATAATCCTGCAACGCCCTGGCCCGTACAGGCTATTGAAAGCGTCAGCCACATGCTGGCTGGGGGAAATAAACTGACAGCCCAGTGCCAGCATCTCGCGGAATAACTGGCGTTTGCCCGCCACCAGCTGGTGTGCGCGATCAATCTTCACCGGCGGATAATTATTTAAGGTCGGGCATTTCTGGCAGCCCGTTTTCCAGCCTTCACAACCGTCGGTAAAGGCGCAGCGTCCGGTAACGCTCCAGTGGTCGTGCAGCGTCCAGACCAGAGTGGCGTCCGGTTTGTGGTTTTTCACCTTTTCGCAAAAGCGCACCACGCTGTTAAGATTTAGCCAGTAGCTGTGCAGCACATGAAAATGCAGGACCACCGGACCCGGTGTGCGAGTAATGGTGCGATATAACTCATTGAAATTGCCAAACAGATCGCGATTAAACAGACGAAACAGGGCAATATTCGCCATTGCGGTCATCCGCGACGTATGTTTGATGACCTGCGGATAGTTTTGATGGCTGACGCTCTCTTTGCCGCCTTTGCCGTAGCCGTAGACAAAATGTGACGCCAGCCCCTGTTGCAGCGCACGCTGGTGGAGATCTAACGCCACACCGGCTGCCCCGCCTTCCGCCAGTCGCACATTAAATTGCAGAATATTCATTTAATTACCTTCACTCGCGCTTTTTCTCCCACCACCAGCGCGTTGTCCGGGACAGAGTCGAGCACCACGCTGCCCGCGCCCACGGTGACGTTGTTACCAAGCGTGATATCACCAAGAATAATGACGTTGGCACCGAGTTCGACGCCGTTGCCAATGTGTGGACATGCCATGTTATCGGCACCACGATTGCCGATAGTGACGCCGTGGCGAATGGTGAAATCATCCCCCGCTACCACGTTTTTATTGATCACTACGGCGTAACCGTGATGGATAGTAAAGCGGCGGCCAATGGTCGCGGCGGCCTGGATTTCATAACCGAAAAAGCATTCGGTGATAATGCGATACAGCACCAGCAGCGGGGCCGCCCACAGATTGTTGAGGACGTTCTTTTTGCGCCACACCGAACAAAAATGAGCAACACGATAGGCAAGTACCATGCAGCACGGGCGTAAACTCCAGCTGTTGGCACGCAGATCTTCCAGCATCTTTAGCGCCCCCGAATACCATCAGCCAGACGTTTGCCGTTACGCACCGACAGCAGCGTCAGCAAAGTGCGCCAGGTCATACGTTTATTGCGGATCTGGTAGAGAGTAAACAGCTGATATTTTTTGCTGGCGCGGTCAAATTTATCTTTGTGCTTGCGGTAAAAGTGGAAGTACCCGGAGAATTTTTTCGGTGACGAGGTGATCTGCATTTCACCGTGATTGATATGCAGGATCTGCGTCGCCTCTTCCACTTTCCACGGTTCGCCATACTCCACCACCATCCGCAGGAAGATGTCGTAATCCTGTGCCGCTTTCAGTTCGGTATCGAACAAACACTCTTTGAAACGCCACGCCCAGGTAAAGACCTGATTGCCAATGATATTGCGTTTATAGAACAGGCGGCGTGAATACGGCGATTTGGGATACAGCGGCAAACTTGCCGGTTGGGAATAGACTTCACCCTGGCAAACGTAATCGTTAGCGTACAAAAAGGCGTGAGTGACCAGTTGCTGTTTATGGGCGAGGAAGACGCTCAGACGGTTGGGTGTCCATTCATCATCATCATCGATCCCGGTGATATATTCCCCTTGCGCCAGCATAATCGCCTGGTTACGTACCGCGCACGCCCCGCTGTTAATGTCGTTGTGAATGTAGGTAATACGCGGATCGTTGAGGGCGGTGACGTACTGTTGCAGTTGTTCCCAGGAGGTGGAGCAATCATCCACGATGATCATCTCCCAGTTGCTGTAGTCCTGGCGCAGGACCGATTTTATCGCCCGAATCGCCAGTTGTTGGCGGTTCCAGGTCGGCATATAGATTGAGATCAGCGGATTGTCTTTCATAGGTTGTTCTCCCGGAGTGTCGAGATGTTCTGCCGGTTTATAAGCTTGTTTACGGGTTCTGTTGCCGGATGCGGCGTGAGCGCCTTATCCGGCCTACGGAGCTGGTTTGCTTGCCGGATGCGGCGTGAACGTAGGTCGGATAAGATGCGTCAGCATCGCATCCGACAGCGGATGTCGTTATTTCGCATCCGACTTATATTCGTATTCGTAATAGCCATAATCCTGATACGCGCTGGCGCGGCGGAAGATGGAGTTCAGAATCACCCCTTTCACCGGAATACCGTTTTGCTCAAAGCGGCTCAGACTGGTTTCCACTTCTTTCAATGTGTTGACCGCATAACGCGCCACCATTAACGTCGTTCCGACATGACGACCAACAATTGCGGCATCGGTCACTGCCAGAATCGGCGGCGTATCAATCAACACCAGGTCGTAGTTTTTACTCGCCCAGTTCACCAGTTCGGCAAAGCGTTCGCTCATTAACAGTTCAGAAGGATTTGGCGGCACCTGACCGCGCGGGATCAGGTCAAATTTGGCAATAGAGGTCGGTTTAGCTGCGGTAGTAATATCGCCCTGACCAATCAGAATTTCCGACAGGCCATTAACGTTATTAGTGCCCAACAGCTCATGGGTGTAGCCTTTGCGCATATCGCAGTCGATCAACAACACCCGTTTATTGGTCTGGCTGATCACTGCCGCCAGGTTGGCGCAGACAAAGGTTTTACCGATTGACGGGCTCACCCCTGTCATCATCAACACATTGTTCTGCGCCTGCATCATCGCGAAGTGCAGACTGGTACGCAGACTGCGGATGGCTTCAATCGCCAGATCGGTTGGATTCCCCACCGCCAGTAGCTGGCTCTGTTTATAGCGTTTAATCCCTTTGATGGTTTTGACGCTATCGCGCGCTTTCTGCCATTCCGACAACGGGATGCTGGCATAGACGCTGATACCATGTTCTTCCAGCACCTGCGGGCTTTCGATGCCGCGATTAAACAACGAGCGCAGCAGCACACCCACGATAGAGAGCATCAGGCCAAGGATAATCGCGCCGAGGATAATCAGTCCTTTCTTCGGTTTCAGTACACCTGGCTGGGTGATTGCCGGGTCAACAATGCGCACATCGCCGACGGTGCTGGCTTCGGTGATTTTCAGCTCCTGCTCTTTATTCAGCAGTTGCATATAGACCTGCTGACCAGACTCGACATCGCGGGTCAGACGGACAATTTCCTGCTGGGTTTTCGGCATCGCCGTTACGCGACCATTAAGTTTGGCTTTTTCGTCTTCCAGCGCCTGACGTTTCTCCAGTAGCGTGCGGTACGCCGGGTGAACTTTGGTGTACAGCTTGGAGATTTCCGCTTCTTTAAAGGTCAGTTCGTTCAATTGTGCGTCGATGTTCACCATCGAATCGAGCACCGCTTTCGCTTCCAGCGGCAGATCAACAGAATCTTTATCCTGACGGAAGGCATTCAGTTTGTTTTCGGCAACATCGAGGCGGCTACGTACTTCCGGTAACTGTTGCGCGAGGAAAGCGAGGCTTTTCGACGCTTCCGCCGATTTGCGCTCAATATTTTGTTCCTGATAGTTACGGGCGATGCTGTTAAGAATGTCGCGGATCTGTTCACGATCTTCACCGGTATAAGTCAGGCTCAGTACGCCTGCGTCTTTTCCGTTCTCCGTTACCGTCAGGCTGTTTTGCAGTTGATTGATCATCCCCAGCGTGGAGTATTTGATGACGGTAAACTCACTGCCCGGGCGGGCGTGAATGGCTTCAACCATCAGCGTGACGCCTTCTTTTTTCAGCATCTGGCCCGCTTGCCCACGGGCGCTAAAGCCGCCATCACTGCTCAGGGTGTAGTTTTTGTCATCCAGCACATTAAGCGTAAACACCTGATCCGCCATCTCTTTCGGGCGGTTAAAGGTATTCACTTTCACCGTCTCGTTCTGACGCCCCATCAGGCGATCCCAGCCCGCCCCGAAAATCGGGAACGTGTTTTTGCTCACCGCAATATCGAGGTCGAGATCGTCCACCGTTTTACCAAGCACCAGGCGCGAACGAATCAACTGGATCTCGGCGTCCGATGCAGGCGGTTTGTTGGCTAATGCCGAACCAATGTCCTGCACTAACGAATTGCCGCTGTTTTGCTCGATTTGTACCAGTGCGTCGGCACTATAAATCGGCGTGGCGAAGAAAGTGTAAACCACGGCACAGAGGGCAAATACAGCGGTGATGCCAATCACCCACCAGCGCGCTTCAATGACGGTGCCGACCAGGCGACCAATATCGATTTCATCACTGCCCGTTACCGGAGCGGCATGTTGTTTTACTTTTTCTGTCATTCTTATACCTGCTCTGCGTTCAATGCCTGCGCCCACTGGCGGGCAGACCGTTCAAGTAATGTGTACACCGCTGCAAACGTTTCCCGGCTTTTGCGATACGGATCGGGGATTTCACATTCGTTATCCCAGTGACCAAACAGCATCACTTTGCCGCGCATCTCCGGTGCCATCTCGCATAAGCGTTCGATATGGCGCTTTTCCATGGTCAAAATCAGGTCATAGTTGCGACACAGGCGGCGGCTGATTTGCCGGGCACAGTGACCTTCCAGAGACAGTTGATGTTCTGCGGCGACGCTGATAGCAGTAGGGTCAGCGCCCTTACCGACCAGCGCGCCGAGTCCAGCGGACTCCACTTTCAGCTCCGGGTGATAACGTTGCAGTAAGCGTTCCGCCGTCGGGGAACGGCAAATATTGCCGACACAGACAACTAAGATGTTGTTAAACATGACGATTACCAGTTATGAATGTCGCTGGCTGTATCCGTCATGTAACGGACACCGCTAATAGTTGGCAGCAACTGATTGATCAGACGGTTCCAGCGGGAAACCGGGGCGGTGGTGACATACACCACGTCATAAGGTTGCAGGCGGAATTCTGTCGCCATCACCAGCGACGTGGCATCGGACATATCCAGCTGGTAGATATTGGCAATCTTGCCGTTACGCCCGCCCTCGCCTTTCAACGGACGAATGACAAAGATGCCGCTGGCGTTGGAGGTGGTCATGTCGATGCCTTCAGCATTGCCCAGGGCTTCAGTCAGGGTCATGCCGCTAAAGTCCATTTTCAGGGTGCTCTGTTTCTTCACTTCACCCATCACAAATACTTTCAGATCATCATTACGTGGCACGTAGAGAATATCGCCGGGGTAAAGCAGGCGATTCTGGTTGAGGTCGCCGTTTTGCATCAGCGCCTGCAAAGAAATGCGTTCTTCACGACCATTGTGTGTTAGCACCACGTTGCGCCAGTCAGCGGTGTCGGTCAGGCCACCTGCGGCGTTGATGGCATCGAGAATGGTCAGTGGCACATTGGTGATCGCCTGTTGACCGGATTTATTCACCTGACCGGAGATATAGGCCTTTTGTGAGCGGAAGGCGGCGATATTAACGTCCACCTGCGGGTCAGCGATGTACGTCGCTAAGCGCCCGGTAATATCACTGCGGATTTCAGCGAGCGTTTTCCCGACTACGTGAACCTTGCCGATATACGGGTAAAACATAGTGCCGTCAGGCTGTACCCAGTTGCCGGTGTCGCTGGAGCTGCGGTACTGACCAGCTGGCGTGGTGAGTTCCGGGTGATCCCAGACGGTGACATTAAGAACGTCTCCCGGCCCGACGCGATACTGGTAATTCGCGATCTCACTTTCCAGCGTCATATTGGGGCGCGCTACATTCGGGCGTGGGCGTAATTGGTCAATCAGGCGCGGGGTCAGCGGATAAACATTCACCATTTTGTCGAGATCGAAATCAGCGTCCTGCTGTTTGATGACGTCTTTGCCCATCGTCGACATATTGCTGCCCGGAAGTACTGTGCAACCGCTTATCAAGGTTACTGACACCAATAATGGCATCAATTTCATTTTGGATTTCATCATTGTTTATTTATCACTTTGGCAGAGTAATTATCCTGTGCACTATTAATAGCAATGTCGCCATGCACATTTACCTTGCAGTTAATTGAATAAAAATTTAACTGGCATCAGTCCTAAAAAAATTGATTTCATCCGCAGGCTATTGACAGAATAATTCAGACTGGTCTTTCAGGCATCCAGACACGCTACCGCCCCTGGCTTTTTAGCTACCAATACACTGATTTAGCTTAATTTTTCAAACCCTCTCTGCATACAATCGTTGATGAGAAAGGGTTATTGCGGAAATTAACTTCCGAATATAAGGTGACATTATGGTAATTGAATATTGGCTCTCCAATAATGCAGGAGGAAGTGTTACAGCTAACGGAATAGCAGGCAAGGTAACAATTCGGCAATTGGCTATTTTTAAGAATTATATTAAGTGTCATTCAATATGGTTTTTAGGAGTTTCTTTAGGTTGACAATATTTAATATTGCGTCTCCACATGCGATATTTCTTAAATAATGTTTTATTATTACCACTTTTAATTCAGGGATAATGTGAGGTTATTACCCTCAAATAATATGAGATAAATAGTGCTGCAACATTGCATTTTTGCCCCGATTTATCCATGATCGAATTGTGACATTTGTCATACAACGAATAGGTTTTGTACTTACTATGGAATGGATTGCCGATCCGTCTATCTGGGCCGGGTTAATCACGCTGATTGTGATCGAACTGGTCCTCGGCATTGATAACCTGGTCTTTATTGCCATCCTCGCCGAAAAACTACCGCCGAAGCAGCGCGACCGCGCACGGGTTACCGGGCTGCTGCTGGCGATGTTAATGCGCCTGTTACTGCTGGCGTCAATCTCCTGGCTGGTCACCCTGACTCAACCGCTGTTCAGCTTCCGCTCGTTTACCTTTAGCGCCCGCGACTTAATCATGCTGTTTGGTGGTTTCTTCCTGTTGTTCAAAGCCACGATGGAGCTGAACGAACGGCTGGAAGGGAAAGACAGCAATAATCCCACACAACGCAAAGGTGCGAAGTTCTGGGGCGTGGTGACGCAAATTGTGGTACTGGACGCCATCTTCTCACTCGACTCAGTGATTACCGCCGTCGGGATGGTCGACCATTTACTGGTCATGATGGCCGCCGTTGTTATCGCTATCAGCCTGATGTTGATGGCCAGCAAGCCGTTAACGCAATTTGTTAACAGTCACCCGACCATCGTTATTCTCTGCTTAAGCTTCCTGTTGATGATTGGCTTTAGCCTGGTGGCAGAAGGTTTCGGCTTCGTCATTCCGAAAGGCTACCTGTACGCCGCCATTGGCTTCTCGGTGATGATCGAGGCGCTCAATCAGTTGGCTATCTTTAACCGGCGACGTTTTCTTTCCGCTAACCAGACGCTACGCCAGCGGACTACCGAAGCGGTAATGCGCCTGCTTAGCGGGCAAAAAGAAGATGCGGAACTGGACGCCGAAACCGCGTCCATGCTGGTGGATCATGGTAACCAGCAGATCTTTAATCCGCAGGAACGGCGGATGATTGAGCGGGTACTTAATCTTAACCAGCGTACCGTCAGCAGCATTATGACGTCGCGCCACGATATTGAGCATATCGATCTCAACGCGCCGGAAGACGAGATCCGCCAGTTGCTGGAGCGAAATCAGCATACGCGGCTGGTGGTTACCGACGGTGATGACGCAGAAGATTTGCTCGGTGTTGTTCACGTTATCGACCTGCTACAACAGTCACTGCGTGGCGAACCGCTCAACCTGCGGGTGTTGATTCGCCAGCCGCTGGTGTTCCCGGAAACCTTGCCGTTGTTACCTGCCCTGGAGCAGTTCCGTAATGCCCGCACGCACTTTGCTTTTGTGGTGGATGAGTTTGGCTCGGTGGAAGGGATTGTGACATTAAGTGACGTCACTGAAACCATTGCCGGTAACTTACCGAACGAAGTGGAAGAGATCGACGCCCGCCATGATATTCAGAAGAATGCGGACGGTTCCTGGACGGCGAATGGTCATATGCCGCTGGAAGATCTGGTGCAATATGTGCCGCTGCCGCTGGATGAAAAACGTGAATATCACACCATTGCCGGGCTGTTGATGGAATATTTACAGCGTATTCCAAAACCTGGCGAAGAAGTTCAGGTGGGGGATTATTTGCTTAAAACGTTGCAGGTGGAAAGCCATCGCGTGCAGAAGGTGCAGATTATTCCGCTGCATAAGGATGGCGAGTTGGAGTACGAGGTGTGATGGTATCGGTCATTTTACCCGATAGCCGAAAGGAATAAGATGAGGGAACCGCGCCAGCGGCGATTTACCGCCGGGAGCCCGGGTTGCCAGGGTGGTGGCGATTGAGCCACCCTGGCACGTTCACCGGCTTGAGCGTTCCATAGTAGTGAGGAACATCAAGTGAACGGAACAGCCTTCGATCTTACATATTCAGAATATAATGGTGCCGCCGCGAACGCCTGATGCGACGCTTTACGCGTCTTATCAGGCCTACAGGACAGGTCACCTGGTAACCTACATCTTCTCCAGCAACTTCTTCACATCTTTGCCATTGCGGGAATCTTTATTCCGCTCGGCCCAGTCATTCAGGCGACGTTTCGCTTCGTCCTGTAGATGTTTGCGCAGTAACTGATCCACTTGCAGACTGTAATTGAGTTGCTGCCAGTTGCCATAAACCCGCAGCGGTACTGGCGTTTCTTTGAGGAAATCAATCAGTTTGCTTTCCCCGTTCCAGCCACCCACGACCCGAATATCAAACTGGGTGTCGCAGGTTTGATCTGCCAGATTCAACATGCCTTCCCCTGTCAGCGCCAGCACAGGCGATTGACCTTGCATGTCGTTTAACGTCACGACGCCATCCTTCAACGTCAAATCGGTGGTAAAGCGGTCAAGCCGCGTCACGTTATCAAAGTTTTCAGCGGCCTTCACATCACCGCCATTACGCTCTACCGCTTGCTGAATCATCTGCTGGAAGTTCATCCCTTCCATGCGCGTGTCGGTCATTTTGACATGTGCCTGTCCTTGCCAGTTGTGGCGGAATGCGTCGGCATCTATGTCAGCACCGGAGAAATCACCAGCCAGTGACATTTTTCCGGTCAACGAAATCGGATAGTTAAACGCCTTCAGAATGGTACCAATCTCAACGTTTTCCAGCCGTGGCTGGAAGTTTATCCGCGGATTTATTGATGTCGCGTCCAGCGTGCCCGGCAGTGAAACCTGTCCACCGTTAAGCTTGCCCTGCAGTTGAGTAATTTCCAGCAAACCCGACTTGTTGGTCATTTGCGTGGCAACATCTGTAAAATTCATTCCGCGCCAGCGCACGTTACTGGCCTGCAACAAAATATCAGCCGTAAAGCCTTGCAGTCCCTGATATGCCGGTTCATCAATACGCGAAGAAATGACCGGGCGCGGCAATGTTGATTGGCTCTGCCCCTGCTGCGCGGCACCGTTTTCACCATTCGCTGTTTCATTAAGCGGGATGAGGTTGTCAAGATTCAGTTGCGGGAATTGCAGTCTCAGCTGCCATTCAGGTTTCTCTGTCAGCGTGACCTGTGCTTGCCCGCTCAGCGTGCTGTCATTGGCGGTCAAGCTGATTTGGTTAAATGAAAGGCGTTTATGTGACTCCTGCCACTGGGCCTGGAAACTCCCCTGCCCCTGAATACCTTGTTTTGGTAAATCTGCACCCTGCAACTGCCAGTTAATTTGTTCAATAGCCGCCGTTAAATCATGCGGATAATCAGAAGCATCTACCGTACCGTTAAGGGATATCGTGAGATCGCGCTGATCGCGATTAACCCGCCCGGAGAACTCAAATGAGCCACGATGTTGGGGATCTTGTTCCATTTGCAGGCGAATATTGCGGATTGTCACCTGCTCGTCATCTTCATGCTGGAACACCAGCACGCTGTCCGCCACCTTAAGACTGGATATATCAAACGACCATCCGCGATCGTCTGACAGATCCGGCAAGGTATTGTCGCGCGGTGCAACCGGAGCGTCTTCACTGCGCACCGCTTCCGTCTGCGGCGTCAGTTGAATCACTGCCCCTTTTAGCATCACCTGCTTAACGCTCAGTTGATGACTCAGTAGTGGTAAAAGCGCCACGTCCAGACGCATGTTGTCGGCGCGAACCAGTGGCTGGCTTGCGCCCTGGGCGGTGAGAGACATTCGCCCGGAGAGGATACTAAGCTGCGGCCAGACGTGCCAACGCAGTGGCCCGTCGAGCTGCAATTGATAACCGCTACGTGCAGCAACTTGCTTGACCATATAGTCGCGGAAATCATTCGGATTCACCAGCAACACTAACGCAGATAACCCGGCCACCAGCACGACCAGGAGTATCATCAGCGTCGTCAGAAATCGTCTCATGGTATCCTCAATGGGCCTGAATTAGTCTTTATCGATTCGGCTGGCTACCGCGCCCTGCTGGTTGCGATATTTCGCATCTTCACGGCGGTTGTAAGGTCGCGCCGCCGGGCCGGAAAGCGGCTCAAAGCTCAGCGCACCAATTAACATGCCCGGACGCAGCGCCAGCGGCAGCTTACCGGAGTTGTAGAACTCCAGCACAATGCAACCAGACCAGCCCGGATCGATACGGTGCGCGGTGACGTGCACCATCAGCCCCAGACGCGCCAAAGAGGAACGCCCGTCCAGCCAGCCCACCAGATCGGCTGGCAGCGTCACCGACTCCAGCGTCACCGCCAGCGCCAGCTCTCCTGGGTGAAGATAGAACGCCTCGCCCTCGTCGAGAACGATCTCATCGCTCATCACGCGGTCAAGCGCGGCGCTCACTTCATCTTTGGGACCGCTCAGATCGATAAACGCTGCCGTGTGACCACGGAAGGTACGAAATTTATTGCCCAGGCGTACATCCACCGTCGCGCCGTTAATACGCTCCACTGGCGGACGTGGGTTGATCGACAAACGGCCTTCATCAAGCCAGGCTTCAATATCTCGGTCACACAGACGCATGGCATTTTCTCCTTTCGCGCATCACTCCCTTAACGCCAATTACGTCAAGGGCATACCAGGTTATCACTGAACGGTACACAATTTATCAAGCTTATTCAAAGAACTGACTTATTTTCGCTTTCAATATATCGATCGCGATGCGGTTTTTCCCGCCGCGCGGCACGATAATGTCCGCATATTGTTTAGAAGGCTCAATGAATTGCAGGAACATCGGGCGCACGGTTTTTTGATATTGCGCCATCACGGAATCCATTGAACGCCCACGCTCGTTAACGTCACGCTTGATGCGGCGCATCAGGCAGATATCCAGCGGGGTATCAACGAAAATGGAGAAGTTAAGTTCGTCACGCAAACGCGCATCCGTCAGCAACAAAATGCCTTCGAGAATGATGACCTTCTTCGGCTCAACCGTCACCGTTTCTTTCATACGCGTATGTTCAACATAGCTGTAAACCGGCAGGTCAATTGCCGAGCCGCGTTTCAACGCTTGTAAATGCTCAAGCAACAGGCTGTGATCCATCGCGCTGGGATGGTCGTAGTTGGTCTTAACGCGTTCTTCCATCGACAGATGGCTTTGATCTTTGTAATAGCAGTCTTCGGGAATTACGCCGATGTGTTCATCACCGACTTGCTCACGTAATTCACGATAAAGGGTACTGGCAATAAGACTCTTGCCGGAAGCCGATGCGCCAGCGATACCGATAATGACGCACTGATGAGACTGATCAGTCATATATTTAGCGACCTGATTAACCTGGATGTTAGGAAGGGGGCGACGAAGCGCCAAACGCGGCAATTATAGGGATTTCATCCGTCTGATACCAGTCGAATAGCGTTGCCGCGCGCTCAGAGTTAATTGTTGACAAAGAATTCCCGGTGGCAAATTACGTTGATCAGTTTTATGTAAGGTAAAAAATGTTATACGCAGTTGCGCAAATTATCCGCCTTTACGTCACTTTATGAGCAATTCGCATATAAAATGTAAAACTTTTGTACTAGCATAAACACAGAAACGAATACTGGCGACCTGGTCTTGCGGATAAAGCGGTAATGAGCAAACAATCACAGCATGTATTAATTGCCCTGCCCCACCCGCTGCTTCACCTGGTCAGTTTAGGTTTAGTCTCGTTTATCTTTACCCTTTTCTCGCTTGAGCTTTCGCAGTTTGGCACCCAACTCGCCCCACTGTGGTTCCCGACGTCCATCATGATGGTGGCGTTTTATCGCCATGCCGGGCGCATGTGGCCGGGAATTGCGCTGAGCTGCTCGCTGGGAAATATCGCCGCATCCATCCTGCTTTTTTCCACCAGCTCGCTGAACATGACCTGGACGACCATCAATATTGTTGAAGCCGTGGTCGGGGCAGTGCTGCTACGTAAATTGCTGCCGTGGTATAACCCCTTGCAAAATCTGGCTGACTGGCTGCGTCTGGCATTCGGCAGCGCCATTGTTCCGCCTCTGCTAGGGGGTGTTCTGGTTGTCCTGCTGACGCCCGGAGACGATCCTCTCAGGGCATTTTTGATATGGGTACTGTCAGAATCCATCGGCGCTCTGGCACTGGTGCCGCTGGGATTGTTATTTAAACCACACTATCTGCTGCGCCATCGCAACCCACGGTTGCTTTTTGAGTCGCTGCTCACGTTAGCCATCACACTGACGTTAAGCTGGCTTTCGATGCTGTATCTGCCGTGGCCTTTTACTTTCATTATTGTGCTGTTGATGTGGAGCGCCGTGCGCCTGCCACGAATGGAAGCCTTTTTGATCTTCCTTACCACGGTGATGATGGTGTCGCTGATGATGGCCGCGGATCCCTCCCTGCTTGCTACGCCGCGTACATACCTGATGAGCCATATGCCGTGGCTACCGTTTTTGCTGATCCTGCTGCCCGCCAACATCATGACGATGGTGATGTATGCCTTTCGTGCGGAACGCAAACACATTTCCGAAAGCGAAACCCGTTTTCGGAACGCCATGGAATATTCCGCTATCGGTATGGCGTTAGTGGGCACCGAGGGACAATGGCTGCAAACCAACAAAGCGCTCTGCCAGTTTCTCGGGTACAGTCAGGAAGAGCTGCGCGGACTCACCTTTCAGCAACTGACCTGGCCGGAGGATCTCAATAAAGATCTCCAACAGGTTGAAAAGCTGATAAGCGGTGAAATAAACACCTATTCAATGGAAAAACGCTACTACAACCGCAATGGCGATGTTGTCTGGGCGTTGCTTGCCGTCTCACTGGTGCGCCACACGGATGGCACGCCGCTCTATTTTATCGCTCAGATTGAAGACATTAACGAGCTAAAACGCACCGAACAGGTGAATCAGCAACTGATGGAGCGCATCACGCTGGCTAACGAAGCGGGCGGGATTGGCATCTGGGAGTGGGAGTTGAAGCCGAATATTTTTAGCTGGGATAAGCGGATGTTCGAGCTGTATGAAATTCCTCCACATATCAAACCGAACTGGCAGGTGTGGTACGAGTGCGTGCTGCCGGAAGATCGCCAGCATGCCGAAAAAGTGATTCGTGATTCGTTGCAATCACGCTCGCCCTTTAAACTGGAATTTCGCATTACCGTAAAAGACGGTATTCGCCATATCCGCGCCCTCGCCAACCGGGTACTGAATAAAGAAGGCGAAGTCGAACGCCTGCTCGGCATTAATATGGATATGACTGAGGTTAAACAGCTTAACGAGGCATTGTTTCAGGAAAAAGAGCGCCTGCACATAACGCTGGACTCCATCGGCGAAGCCGTGGTCTGTATTGATATGGCAATGAAAATTACCTTTATGAATCCAGTGGCGGAGAAGATGAGCGGCTGGACGCAGGAAGAAGCATTAGGTGTTCCGCTCCTGACGGTGTTGCATATTACCTTTGGCGACAATGGTCCCCTGATGGAGAACATTTACAGTGCCGACACCTCACGTTCCGCGATTGAACAAGATGTGGTGTTGCACTGCCGGAGCGGCGGCAGCTACGACGTGCATTACAGTATTACGCCGTTAAGTACTCTGGACGGCAGCAATATTGGTTCGGTTCTGGTGATTCAGGACGTTACCGAATCACGCAAAATGCTGCGCCAGCTGAGCTACAGCGCCTCCCATGATGCACTGACGCATCTCGCCAATCGCGCCAGTTTTGAGAAGCAACTGCGTATGCTGCTGCAAACGGTAAACAGTACACATCAGCGACATGCCCTGGTGTTTATCGATCTTGATCGCTTTAAAGCGGTGAATGACAGCGCCGGGCATGCGGCGGGCGACGCTTTGCTGCGCGAACTGGCGTCGTTGATGCTGAGTATGCTGCGTTCCAGCGACGTGCTGGCGCGACTCGGTGGGGATGAATTTGGTCTGCTGCTACCAGACTGTAATGTTGAAAGCGCGCGTTTTATCGCTACACGCATTATCAGTGCCGTGAATGACTATCACTTTATATGGGAAGGCCGTGTGCATCGGGTAGGTGCCAGTGCCGGGATTACCTTGATTGATGACAACAATCATCAGGCGGCAGAAGTGATGTCGCAGGCTGATATCGCCTGTTATGCCTCCAAAAATGGTGGACGGGGCCGGGTGACGGTTTACGAACCACAGCAAGCTGCCGCACATAGCGAACGGGCGGCGATGTCGCTTGATGAACAGTGGCGGATGATTAAAGAGAATCAGTTGATGATGATGGCCCACGGTGTCGCTTCGCCGCGGATCCCGGAAGCGCGTAATTTGTGGCTGATTTCGCTTAAACTCTGGAGTTGCGAAGGCGAGATTATTGATGAACAAAAATTTCGTCGTAGCTTCAGCGATCCGGCACTTAGCCATGCTCTTGACCGACGGGTATTCCACGAATTTTTCCAGCTGGCCGCAAAAGCGGTTGCCAGTAAAGGCATAAGCATCGCCCTCCCCCTTTCCGTTGCCGGTTTGAGTAGCGCCACGCTGGTGAATGATCTGCTTGAGCAGCTGGAAAATAGCCCTCTACCACCACGGTTATTACATCTGATTATTCCGGCAGACGCGATTTTAGATCACGCAGAAAGCGTGCAAAAACTGCGGCTGGCGGGATGTCGGATAGTGCTCAGCCAGGTGGGCCGCGATCTGCAAATCTTCAACTCGCTGAAAGCGAATATGGCAGATTACCTGCTACTTGATGGTGAGTTATGCGCCAACGTGCAGGGTAATTTGATGGATGAGATGCTGATTACGATTATTCAGGGGCACGCTCAGCGACTCGGGATGAAAACCATCGCCGGGCCAGTCGTTTTACCCTTAGTGATGGATACGCTTTCTGGCATCGGCGTCGATCTGATTTATGGTGATGTGATTGCCGATGCCCAACCGCTGGATTTGCTGGTGAATAGCAGTTATTTCGCGATTAACTGAGGGAGCGTTTGCCCATTGCCTGATGCGACGCATCAGGCCTACAATTCGTCCGTTCCGTCTGGTTGCCAGCCTTCCGTATACCAGATATGCAACAGCGCATAAGAACGCCAGGGCTTCCAGCGCTCGGCATAACGGCGGATTTGTGCCGGTGTCATCCCCGGAAATCGCTGTTTAATCAGATAATCATCCGGCAGAAAAACATCTTTCGCCTGCCAGCCACGCAAAGCGAAATAATTCGCCGTCCAGCGCCCGATACCCGGAAAAGTTTGCAGCGTTTTCATCGCCTGCTCCACATCGCCCGGAATTGTCATTGGTAAGCTGCCCTCCAGCGCCGCATTTGCCAGATGAATCAGTGCCTCTGCCCGTTTCAACGGCATGCCTAACGCTTTTAATGCCTGCGGGTCGGCTGCTGCCAGCCGCTGAGGCGTGGGGAAGCAGATATACTCCGGAAAATCATCCAGCCGTTCGCCATAAAGCTGTACAACTTTGGCAGTCAATTTTGCCGCCATCGCCACGCTCACCAGTTGGCCTAAAATCGCCCGCACACCCTGCTCAAAAGCATCAATACAGCCGGGTAAACGCAATCCGGGCCGCGCCGCGCCTAACTTGCCCAACGCACCGTTAACAATCTGCGGGTTACATTGCAGATCAAACAGGCGGCTCATTTTCGCCAGACACTCAGCGGCAACGGGTTCTAAACCTGCACTTAAATTTATGTGCAGAGTATGGCGGGCTATATCCGGAATAGCAGTCACCACGCCGCGATATTCGCCCACCGCCAGACTACGGGCATAATAATCCTCAGCGACCGTTTCCACACCACTCACTGCACGGGCGGCGAGAAATCCCAACATCCACGACCAGTCATACGGCGGCTGCCAGTTCAGGGTATACATCGCATCTCCTTATTCATCCGCTTTCAGCATAAACGTTATTCAGACGCTACGCTTTGCTTTCATATTCCGGTTGTCGCGACAGCAACATTTCGCTAAAGTCACGCCCCTTCTTCACCGGCATGGGGATTAATTCGTGTTTATTGGTTTTGATTACGGTACAGCAAACTGTTCAGTGGCGGTCATGCGTGACGGTAAACCGCAATTACTGAAAATGGAAAACGACAGCACGCTGCTGCCTTCAATGCTTTGCGCGCCAACGCGTGAATCGGTAAGCGAATGGCTGTACCGCCATCATGATGTTCCGGCAGACGACGATGAAACGCAGGCGCTGTTACGTCGGGCGATTCGTTATAACCGCGAAGAAGATATCGATGTTACGGCGAAAAGCGTGCAGTTCGGTCTTTCCTCACTGGCACAGTACATTGATGATCCAGAAGAAGTGTGGTTTGTGAAATCACCAAAATCGTTCCTCGGTGCCAGCGGCTTAAAACCGCAGCAGGTAGCGCTGTTTGAGGATCTGGTCTGCGCAATGATGTTGCACATTCGCCAGCAGGCGCAGGCGCAGCTGCCAGAAGCGATTACTCAGGCGGTGATTGGTCGCCCGATCAACTTCCAGGGGCTGGGCGGCGATGAAGCAAACGCCCAGGCGCAAGGGATTCTGGAACGCGCGGCGAAGCGTGCCGGATTCAGGGACGTGGTATTCCAGTACGAGCCGGTCGCGGCTGGGCTGGATTACGAAGCCACCTTGCAGGAAGAAAAACGGGTGCTGGTGGTGGATATCGGCGGTGGTACGACTGACTGTTCATAGTCATGCAAGAATGTACACCGCAGTAAAAAGGATAACACTAGATCAACGTAGTGATGATCTCTACTATGTGTTCAAGTGGGATTGGTGCCAAAATGACACCATTCGCCGCCAGAACGGGTACGGCTATGTAGTTATAAGCAATAACGCCAAATATCATCGACGTTACTATAGTTGTTTTCCATTTCATTTTAACATCTTCCCCTTCTTCGGTAATAAAGGCTTTCATGATGAGATTAACGAGTTTTTTCATCTTTGTTATCCTCATCTTTACTTAGTTCTTTATCAATTTTTTTAGTGATAAAATATTGTAGACTTTGTACTACTAATTGTTTGAGCATTTCAATCATAATGAGATTTCCTTATTCGAAAATCCCTACAGTATAAAGCCAAACATTCTGACCTTTAATGAAAGCCTTTACTTTATCAAGTACAATAACGTTTGTAGTAAAAACGCCAATAGTCCACGGTAGGATAGTACCGTTTTTGAATTGCTTATCCGATAGATAACCAATAGTCATAAAAGATTGTAAATCTGGATATGATTTAATTTCCTTTTTGATCTTCTTATTAGTGATATAACTACGCGTATATGGCAAACTGTTATAAAATGGTTTTTCACCATTCATATCAATTTCATCTACTTTATCCTGGCTATAGTGCGGTTGTTCATTATTCATCTTGTTTCCTTTATACTATAAGAACCTTTTAGTTGATTAATAATTTTTAATAGTTTCGTATCAGCCTCTTTGTAAAAGTCATAGACAATCTTACGACTATGAGTAGTAGCAGTTGCAATTACTCGCTTATCTTTAAACTTACCATTTTTAGTAGTATCTATTACTCTCTTAATGCCGCCGCTTTCGACTACTTTGTATTTACCACTTTTTAAATTAGCATTAAATCCCGTAATATTACCGCTGTTTAGTTAATCGTGCATTTGACGTTGGTACAAAACCTTTGTACGGATTATCCTGTACTAATGCATTATACATATACCCTGCATTTACATGTAAATCCTTCAACTTAATAGTAACATTAATTCCCGTTGGAGTACGTTTAAAGAATGTCACGAATGAATTACGAGTAAAAGGAACTACACCACCATCAGCAGATAATGCGATTTCATTTTGTATTTCTAATTGTACCTTTTTCATACGTTCCCATATTTCATTACGAAAATCATTATATACGTTTTGTGCACTTTTATTAATGTATGTTTTTACACCTTTTATATTTTCAATTTTATAATTGATATTATTACTCATGATAATTCCTCTATTAATGTTTGAAGGATCTTAAATAATTTTCGACCATCTTTAGGTAGTCTGGTTTTGCTCATGACGGCTTTATTGAGATTATCGGGCTTTAGTCCAAATATATAAATTAATGCACTTTCGACTATTGCCGCTTCGTTAGTAGTTTCAAAACACCATAGGATGTACTTCTCATACTCAACGTTACTATCAATCATATCATTAACAGTTTTGGAAGAAGATGTATATTCTCGCCAGTCGCTTTCTTTATGATTTTTTAGTTTCTTAATATCTTTGAGATTCTTATAGATATTTTTCATACCGGATGTAGGATTCACCCGTTTCAAATCGAATGATATATACAAATGAATTGTACTGTCCAGATGTAATATCTTTTTCTTCCCATGTGTCGGGATTATTAAATTGCCATTCTTTCATGATAAATACCTTAAATTAGTTAAACTACTATAGGTATTTATATGACACTTGAACAAAAACTTAAGGATTACGAAGGTAGTAAAAAATATCAATCTAGTATCCGGTACTTTCCGTTATGGAAGATTCCATATATATAAAGATCATTTGGGGAATCCTACAATTGGTTATGGTCATTTGGTGCTACCAGGTGAATCATTCCCATGTGGACTAACAGAAGAAGAAGCAGATAAACTACTTGCAAAAGATATTGCTATTGCACAAAAAGGTGTGAAGAGTCTAAAAATTGATTTACCAGATGACTGGAATGAATTTTTAATCATTATGGTTTTTCAATTGGGTTTAGCTGGTGTAAAGAAGTTCAAAAATATGTTACAGGCACTTAAAGACAAAAACTATCCTGTTGCAGTAGCTGAATGTAAAAATAGTTTATGGTATCGGTCAGACACCTAACCGTATTAAACAAATGATTAATGATCTAACTCACAAATAATAAAAAAGGGAAGCCATAATGGTTTCCCTTTTTTATTATAGTTTAGATAGAATCTTTTTAAGATCCTGTTTAATATCGCGTAACTCTTCTGTAAGACGAAATAAATCATCAATATCATCTTCCAGATTTTCATGTTTTTTCTCAAACTGTTCTACCTTAACTTCAAGTTGTTTGATCCTTCCTTCAAGATTAACAGCTTCGCGGCGACGGGTTGTAGTATGACGTATAAAACATGTAAAAAGTGTAGCTAGTGCACCTACGAATGTATAACTAATCATTTATTATTATTTCCATATTATTATAATGCGGATAAAGTATCCGCATTATTATTTAGGCTACACTAAAAGTACCAGTACCGCGAGTAATTAACATAATAGGTGCACGTATTTCAAACTTACTTAGCAAACTACTTAATGATACCGTAATTTGACAAGCCACACTGTTAGCTGTTACGTTCTGGAATCCAAATACATCAAAAAACTCTAGTGATGTAGCAGTACTGTTATAGTAGTTACGCTCGATTGTTTGACCATTACAAACCATCTTTACAGTTGCTATTTTCACACTGTTAGATGATTGGAAAGAACAAAAGCCAGATATAAACACTGCTACCGATTTCTTGTTGGTTAGTGATCCTGCATCCTTATAAGTTACAGTTTGTGTACCTGTCCAGTTATTAGCTGCCGTAGATGAGGACCAGGATTTACCCATACCCATATTAGTAACGTCACCGATAAAGCTAGTTGCTTCTACTGTACCTTTAAATGATCCACTAGTTGCATTGATTGCACCAGTAAATGAACCAGCATTTGCATAGACCGTACCGCGTACTACGCAATTGTTAAACTGGGTATTACCATTCTTATCAATCATCCACCCAGCACTATTGGCTACGTAGTTTGTACTACTAATAGTTTGGGCGATCTTTGCAGTGGTTATAGTTCCGGTCCTGGATTTTAATAGTATTTACGGAACCGGTTCGCCAACTTCAAATTTGTTATGGCTGCATCAGAGATATAACCGCGTACCTATTGAAGCGGCCTGAATCATCGCAGTCTTGATATAAGTAGTACCGTTTACTACTGTAAAAGGTGCTGTGCCTCCGAACTACGGCGGTGTCAGCTCCGGCTAATGATAAACTTGTTCGCAGCAAAGTACACCGCCGATGTATTAGTAACTCCGTCGGCGATTAATTTAAAGCCTGCTACTGTACCATTGGCATTACATGAAAGCGTATATGAGCTGTTCACAGATGCCTTACTTGCCTTTGTACTCATCTCTTGAGATACAGATGCAAACTGGCTATCGGTACTTGATTTAAGCTGATTAATCGCCGTAGTTTGTGCACTATTATTATCGGTGACAGTCTGCGTTAGTGTCGTGATATTAGCCTTGTTCTCATTGGTTGTACTTTCGACGGCAGTTATCTTCTGTGATAACGCCTTGTCAACCGTAGCAATCTGTGTAGACAAGGTTACTTCACTTGCGGCAATCTTATCATCAAGTCGATTCTCTGAAGCCGTTACTTTAGTATCCGCATAACCATTCGCCGTATTAATTGCATCGGTCAATGTCTGAGATAAACGATTATCGAGATTCAGTACATCATTAATGGCGTTGGCATCTTCTTCGGTAAACACATACTTACTGTTAAGTGATACTGTAAATTCGGGGCAATAGGTAACACCGTCTACACCAAAAATATCAAAGAATGCCACTTTAACTTTATATTCGCCATCTGATAGGGCAAAACTATCAAACTCTGGTTTATTTGAAATAAAAGTTTGTGTATTAAGTGCACTTGTCACCTGAATAATTGCACCTGCATAATCGCGTTCGGTACTTTCTTTCCACGATACAAAGATATTACCAAAACCGCCAGTAGCACCAACATTAAGAGGCATACGACATTGCTTGTTTTCTACGATAATAGAAACTGGTTGCGAACGGATACCTGTACTATAACCTTGTGCAATAACTTCGATAGTCGGTTTACGGCATTTTGTTTCGTTCATTGCAAAGGTATAATCAAATGATGTATTTTGTGTATAGTACGTTTTAAGTAATGTTTCACCATTATATACATTAACAATATAATATTTGAAATATTCACTAAATGGACGTCCTTTAACAATTATATTCTTCTGACTATCCCACGCAATATTAAAATCCCCTGTGTCAGTTTCATATGCACCTAAATTACCATTGACCAGACGTAGGCCAGTAATTGAAGGCAATTCAAATGAAACTTCTGGTACAAGACCATCTACCGTTACTTTTGGACTAACAAAACCTAAATTGTTATAAGCTGCGACACCGAAATCATAGTTTTGATTTGGATCTAGACTATACAGATTATAGCTTAACTGACCTACGGGAACTTGCCCCGCCATTGTCCAGTTTGCAACACCAGACTTGCGATAGTAGATATAATAACCACGAAGATAACCATCGGTACTTGCTTCCCATTCCATCTGTACTACGTTACCACTTGTAACAGTACCCAAACGTGTAACATTAAGATTCTTTGGAGGAATTACAGTTAGTACCTTTTCGATTGATCCCGATGGGGACCATATACCAGGATCTTTACCATCATAGATACCATCGTTTGCCGTTACGGCAGTTACTGTAATAATACCCATAGAATCTTGCTTTGTACTAATATCTTTCTGGATAACTCGGTATTTCTCATTGTTCCCAGGTTCGGTAAGACTGATATTAATACAATCCATTATTTCGAGATTCCAAGCATCGGAAGTAGTGAAACTAATTGTATTAGTCGTGTACTTCATTTTGAGTAATTCGCGGTTTGCAAATGTTGCAAGCTGCTTTTGATCATAAATCCAGCTAAAATCTAATGCCTGAGCAATGACACGACCATCACGAGTAATAGTAGGATCATTTTTAATATCGGAAGGGAAACGTACTACATCATTCCCGTACTTATTACCAACGGCAGTATATTTTGCATCAATTGTATTGCAATAAGAATTTGAACCACTTGAAGTAATTTTAACTTCACCAATAATATTAGATTCATTAAATGTCATTACTGGTAATGTTTTACGTTCGGCTCCACAATGGATTTTTCCCGAATTGATATATAGAAAACCGCCAAAAGTCTGTAAAATACTTTCGATAGTTTTCTTATATGAATCATTATATGAAACGTTACCGTTACTATAATAATTGTTATCTTTACAGTACTGTGCAATGGTACGGAAACTATCTAAATCAATTAATTCCGGATCAAGCCCCATACCCCAGATATTATTAGTTAAAACTTCATAAATCTGTGAAGGTGGGTTAGATGAACATTTCATAGTAAGGTCAGCTAAATCACGAATAATCAAACCTTTCATCTCTACTTGTAAAACGTAGTTATCATTGATAAGAATGCTTTCTTCTAAACTTTCTTGTGTTTTCTTAATTACGGTACTGATAGATACTACCCCATCACCACGGAATGAGTTATTCCATTTAGGACCAGCATACTGTAATGGTAATGATTTAGAACCAGTATAATTACCACCGGAATCTACATTCTAGTTGTATATAATCCTGATATTTTGGCTTAATCTTCCATGACGGCACTTTGCCATCTTCGGTAATTGGTGCTGCTAAAATTGGTTCATCGTCAATATATAATTGCTCTATATATTTTTCAGTACCGCCCATTGCAATCAAATGCTCGGTAAACAGATATTGACTATTATCATTTTTAATATTGTACCAGGGTATAATCGATCCACATAGAATATAGCTTCCCCCATTAATACCGTTCTTATGCGGTAATTCTCCACCTAATAGTACAGGAATACCGCGAAACTGGGGAAGTACTTCTATTCAAACTCGTTGCAGCATCATCATAACCGCGTATTTCCAATAGTTGCTAATTGTGAAGAAGCAACAAAAGAAAGTGCACCTGCGGCAATACCTGCAATTAATGCATAACCAACACCAAAAGAATAAACGGAAGCAAATACGGCAACTGCCGTTATTAGTGCACCGAAAAAACCACCACCTTTACCACCCATTATATTTTCCTCACTCTGTAATACTTCCCATTTTCTGGTAATGGGATTAATTTAAATTCTTTATGTTCTCCGTCATCAATATCAATTCCGATCATGCGATTACTGATAACCACTCCCATATTTAGGGGGTTATCTTCACTTAACCAAATATCGCCATCAATTTGATGTGTAACCTCATCTGAGTATTGAAGTACAATATCTTGAGTACTTTCAAAACCTAGTTCATTCAGTTGTTTAACACCGCTTAGTAAACTGTCATAATCGGCAATAATAGACCAGTCAGTACCAGCACGTAAATCAAGTACTTTCAATACTAAAATATTGCAGTCATTTTGACCGTACTGATAAGGTTGTTCTATTGCATTTTTACATATTTCGTAAACATCCATTATTTGTATCTCCATGTTTGGCCTGAGTTAACAGTACCTAATAGTGATGTATAATTATCACCGGGAAAATAGCTTTGGTAGATAGAATTGGCAGCCAATGTACGCATCTGTACATCTAGTGCTTTATATACACTATTAAGATTTATTTTTAATTCGTTCTTTCCATCCAGTGGACTAATAGAAGTTTCGACAAAATCCATAAACCCACTAAACATTAAATCGTGTACTAAAACTTCTCCATTTGCAGGATTCAGTATAGTTAGATAGATGTTTACCTTTGCATCACGGAATGCACCACCAGTAGCAAGAATATATATAGACTGATTTACATTAGATACTGTAAAGGATACCGAACCATTTACAATTTGTTTCTCTTCACTGAATGAAGGTAGACTATCGGTGATTAAGTCGGGATAAGACACATAATTCTTACCCCCAATACTGAGATCTTTTAATCCATCATTGAAAAAAATGGGATCAATCGAAGTAGGTAAAATATCAAAACAACGAACATGAATACCCAATGATAATAATTCGGTAACCGTGAGTTTTGTTTTACTTCCACCGCGTGTAAGATTCCAGTACTCTAATAAATCGGGATTAGTGAATACACCACTTGGAATACTCATCTTACGACCTCCTGACATTTAAATTGTATTTGCATGATATTAGTACTTGTAACCTGATAATCATTATCGGGTAATAAAGTACCTTCGATAATTAATGCATTATAGTTAACAGTTTCATTAGCTTGTATATTAGCTTGTAATGCAGGGAAGATAGAAACGGTAGTACCGTCATTGGCAATAACTGAATATAGTTTTTTATGGTTGACAAACTGAATCATTGTACCAACTTCAAGTTTATTAACTGCCGTAGTCTGAAACTTATATACACCTTTCTGTACTGCTGATTTAACGGCAAGTGCTCCCGTTTGTTTACCGAGATACTTAGAGAAATGCCCCATACTCATCTGAAAAGGTCTGCCCTGTTTATATAGTGAAATAAATTTATTAACCTCTGGATATAAATCTTTATTAAAGTTAAGTACAAAACTAAATTCGTAATATTGAACACCCGTACTACGTTGTATAATTTGACCAGTCCATGACTTATTGCTGTACTGGGGAGATTTATCTACTAAAGTAAAATCAGTTAGTTTAATCCCCGTTGAAAATGTGATAGCCATATTTTAATACCTCTTAATGTATTCTATTGTATATTTATATATAAAAAAGCCACCCGATAGGATGGCTTGATGATTAAGTACTACGTTTTTGTGCATCACGTACCGCCTGATTTACAGACTGTGCATGACGGCGTAACATTTCTTGGAATTTTTGATCATCGTCCGATACGTTACCATTTACGATTAGTGGTGCATTTATAGTGATCTCGCCACTTGCATTACTTCCACGATCTTGATTGTCTAGGAATTGTTGCAACTGCTTATTCTGACCACGACTAACTACCCTTTCACCTGCTTGTAAAATCCAGGTTCCGATCTTTACCTAATGATCCTGGTACTTCTTCAATCCCTTCGTGGGCTTGACCAACTGGATTAGTACCACGAATTGTACTGAGGATAGATGCACCTTGTGCCGCTACCATTGCCGCTTGTGGAATCGCTGCGGGGAAGCCTAATTTCATACATTCGGCAATACCTTGCTGTATCGAAATGATTGATTGTGCAATAGCAAAACCTTTAGCTACGGCAAACATTGCACGTGATGCGGCATTCTGCTTACCTGCTGCACCTTCGAAGATACTACCAATACTGTTAGCAAGAGAACCTAAATTAGATAACTGGGCCTGTGTATTAGCCGTTTCGATGTTCATACGTTCTAATGCATACTTTTCGATAATCTCATTTTTACGTTTTTCAAAATCTTCTGTACCTGCTAGTAGTTGCTCATTAAGGAGTAACTCATAATTCATTCTTTCCTGATTTTGTTCTAATAACTTATCAGTATTAGTACGGTCAAATGGGTTTTCATCGGCACCAAAACGTAGACGGGTATCCTGTTCTTGTAATAAAAACTTTTTCTGATCGTCTGTTAATTTTTGACCATTAATATTATCAGTAAGTTTTTGTAAGTCTTGATTAGGATCACTATAACCAATAATATCATTTAACATTTCATTACGTAAACGAGCGGCATTAGATCTTGCTTCTTCCAGTTTAGCATTAATCATATCAGTACTTTTACCGAGTGTTTTACCACTTTCGGTAATACTCTTTTGTAATTCTAATTGCTGACGGTCAAAAGTTTTTAGACGTAGTTCACCTTCACTTGATGACAACTCACTCATTGCCTTTTCCCATTTATCCTGGGCTTTCAATAATTCTTCATTATGTTTTTTTGCCGCTGCTTCTGCCGCTCTTGCCGCTTTCTTAGCTGCTGCTTCTTGTTGCTTCTTAATTTTTTCAGCTTCAAGATCTTTAAATTTAATGAGACGCTCTGAGCTTTCTTGTAATTTTTTAAAATTACGTTCTCCATCTTCTTTATTTTTGGCTAAAAAAGAATCTATAGTTGATTGATATACAACTTTGTCATTAGCTTTACCCTGTGGTGATACATCACTATTCTTACCTAAACTTGCAATTTGGCTTGTACTCATACCACTTGGTGAAATACCTTTTTTGTTCAAATCATTAAGCGATTTAAAAAAATCACTATTCGACCATCCTTTATTCCACCATTCCCATAAATTATTTGTTTCTCTAACAATTGGATGCATAAAGTCATATAAGAATGATCTACCTGACTCTGTAGCACTTAGAATATTTTCATCAAATCGTTTATATTCTCTTGCCATTTCATCGGTAACTACTACAGTTTGTTCATTGATATTATTCATAACGGATTGTTTGCTACCCAATTCATTATAAACACCACTTAGTCGAGATGCATCAGATGCAATTGCTTCTAATGCAAATTTTTGCTCTGCTGTACTTAAATTTGCTTTCTTCATTGCATCCATTAGGTGTAAAGTTGCCTGAATACCACCATCTGGTTTATTAAGAAACTGTGCATACTCATTAATATCTAAACCTAAATCTTTAATTACACCAGCAAACTCACCTGAACCAGATACTACGGCATCGCCCATTTTATCCATTACATCCTGATTAATATCAAGTAACTTTTCCATACCTAAACCAGTGTCACGGAAAGCCTTATCTAATTGTTGAATGCTAGTTACCGATAAACCAGATTGTGAACTTAGTTGATTCAATTCTTTAACGGCATCATTAATGTTCAATGCTAATCCAGTAATAGCAGTGGCTGCAATACTAATACCACCAGCAATACCAATAAAACCACCACTTAGTTTTCCTAAACTATCAGATATTCCATTAGCGGCACTTCCGAAGAGGTCCACCAGCTTTTTTACTAAAATTATCGAGTTTATCTTGTGCGGATGTAATACCTTTATTAAAACCTGTAGTATCGGCATTAAGTGTAATACCTACTTCATTCTTTTTATTCGCCATTTAATTTTTTTCCTTGTTTTGCTAATATACGGGCTTTCATGGCTTCACCCATGCTTTTTATATTTGCAGCACTTTGGGCGGCAATGGCTTCCTGTCTTTTAATTTCTTTCTCTTTAGAAGTGAGCGAATCATCACCTAAAATATCGAGAAAATCGAAGTCATTAATATTTAACTTTTTACGTCCTTCTGAATCGCCACGGGTTTAACAGACACCTCAGAGTCATTTAAGATGACTTAAAGAGAGGTGCCCATGAGCGGTAAGCGTTATCCCGAAGAGTTTAAAATTGAAGCGGTAAAACAGGTTGTTGA
>Ga0129315_1000098_pt1 | contig 92149 bp, 88 predicted proteins | sample Cm827metagenome_FD_94432 | JGI IMG/M metagenome (GOLD analysis project Ga0129315, IMG submission 94432) | Eastern black-and-white colobus group fecal microbial communities from Wisconsin, USA - Cm827 metagenome | ecosystem: Host-associated > Mammals > Digestive system > Large intestine > Fecal...
AGCTGATTTGTAATCAGCAGGTTATCGGTTCGAGTCCGATCATCGGCTTATGATAGCAATATCATATGGATGGATTCCCGAGTGGCCAAAGGGGACAGACTGTAAATCTGCTGCAAATTGCTTCGGTGGTTCGAATCCACCTCCATCCATTAGCCGAAAGGCAATAACTTCATATCGCGGGGTGGAGCAGTCTGGAAGCTCGTCGGGCTCATAACCCGAAGGTCATAGGTTCAAATCCTGTCCCCGCTACTAAATGCCCAGATAGCTCAGTTGGTAGAGCAGAGGACTGAAAATCCTCGTGTCACTGGTTCGATTCCGGTTCTGGGCATCTTTTTTTACCCTCTTAAATGTAAACCTATAATAAGATAAGGTTGACAATAGGAAGCCTATGAGATAAAATGACGAAGGAAAGAGACAAAGAGTTATCTTTCCAAAAGAATAACAAAAGCAAATATCATAATAAGGACATCAGAGAAAGGACTTACCTCAATGAAAAACAAATCTGTAAAATCCCTGACACTTATAGCACTTATGGCGGCGGTTATCTGTATTTTAGGGCCTCTTACCATTACCATTCCGATCTCGCCGGTTCCGATTGCATTTGCAAATCTGGCAATTTATTTTACCGTGATGCTTCTGGGGTGGAAGAAGGGTACCATAAGTTGTTTGATTTATCTGTTGATCGGTCTTGTGGGAGTTCCAGTTTTTTCCGCATTTTCCGGTGGGCCGGCCAAGTTTTTTGGACCTACGGGAGGGTATCTGATCGGTTATATTTTTCTGGCTTTGATCGGAGGCTATTTTGTTGAAAAGTTTACCGGAAAGCTGGCAATGTATTTTGTGGGAATGGTTCTGGGAACGATTGTCCTGTATGCTTTTGGAACTGCATGGCTGGCATTCCAGACGGGCATGACATTTGGTGCGGCGCTTATGGCAGGCGTTATTCCTTACATACCTGGTGACCTTGTGAAGATTATCCTTGCGGTTCTGGTAGGAAATGAGGTTCGCAAGCGCCTGGTGGCAGCAAATTTGGTATAAATAACAAAATAAGATAAGCAAAAGAGAAGGATCGTTACACTTTGAAAGAAGGGTATCGGCCTTCTTTTTTCTTTTACAGGAGATTTCAGACTGCAGATTTCTCAGGGAAGGCTGAAATGCAGCTTTTATCCTTGCCATGCTATAAAATTTATGTTAAAAATTCATGGTTTTTGGGGTGAAGTGATGTATTTGAAACGTTATCTATGGTAAAATATATAATTGTGAGTTTAAATGTATCTGCAAGAAGGAAAAAGAGGACTGAAAACTTGAAGGACAAATACGCCGCAAAGCTTGAAAAATTAAGAATACGACATGAGCAGAAGAGGGAATTTTATCGTTTATTGAAGGAACATGCTTCCGATATACTGGCATCATCAAATTTTAAAAGTACCAGGAATTATATCCAGCATGGTTCTATCCCTGTCTACAATCACTGTATGGACGTAGCGGGGAAGAGTATTGCTCTGAGCAGATTTCTGGGAGCCGGATGTAATGAAAGGGATCTGATCAGGGGAGCGCTTCTGCACGATTATTTTCTCTATGACTGGCATGATAAGGCAAGAAGTAATTTCCAGAGGCTGCATGGCTTTTATCATCCGGGGATCGCGCTTCGCAATGCAGATAAAGAATATACTCTTTCTAAAAGAGAAAGGGATATTATTAAAAAACATATGTGGCCCTTGACCGTAGTGCCGCCCAGGTGCAGGGAAGCCTGGATCGTCACTGCCGCCGATAAGTACTGTTCCCTGATCGAGACCCTGAGACTTCGGAGGATGGCTCACAGACCGGTAAAGCGGGCAGGTGCAAAGGCATGAAAGGGATTTATGACCGTTTGAAAGCCTACGGGAAAAGTGATTTTTATCCTTTTCATATGCCGGGACATAAGAGAAATTTTAAGTGCGGACCGCTTTCGGAGCTTTACCGGTTGGACATTACGGAGATAGACGGGTTTGACGATCTGCATCATCCTGTATCGATCATAAAGGAGGCTCAGGAGCGGGCGGCCCGGCTTTATCATTCGGAACACACATATTTTTTGATCGATGGCAGTACGGCAGGGATTTTAACCGCTATCTCAGCGGTTTCCGGTAGAGGAAGGAAACTGATCCTTGCAAGAAATTGCCATAAGGCCGTGTACCATGCGGCTTTTTTAAATCATCTGGAGCTTTGCTATGTATATCCGGAGCTGCTAAAAGGCCATGGAATTGCCGGGGAGATCAGGGCGCAGGACATAGAAAACCAGATAAAAGCAGTTTTATCTGAGGAAGAAGGAAAAGAGCCGAAGGAGCTGATCTGTGGAGTTGTGATCACCTCGCCAACCTATGACGGCATCAGTTCAGATGTGCAGGAAATTGCTGACATGGTTCATAGGTATGATCTGCCCTTGATCGTGGATCAGGCTCACGGAGCCCATTTTGGGTTTCATCCTGCATTTCCCGAAAATGCCGTGGCGCAGGGCGCAGATGCGGTGATCCACAGTGTACACAAGACCCTGCCGGCGCCTACGCAGACCGCGCTTCTGCATATAAACGGGGATCTGATTGGTAGGAATGAGGTTGAAAAATACCTGCATATTTATCAAAGCAGCAGCCCGTCCTATGTGCTGATGGCAGGCATAGATGAGAGCATTGCTTTTGTAAAAAAGAGGGGATACGAGGGGCTGGATAAGGTTGTCAAATTCAGGAGAAAGCTGGAGGACACAGCCGCAGCGCTTAAAAATCTTAAGCTCTGTCCCGGTACAGAACCGGGAAAGGCTCTGATCTATGATCAAAGCGGCAGAATGTCAGGGCAGGAGCTCATGGAACGGCTGGAGAAGAAATATCATCTTCAGATGGAAATGGCAAGCGGAGCCTATGTGACGGCGATCTTAACCATGGCAGATCAAAAAGCCGGCATAAGGCGCCTTAGGAAAGCTCTTTGTGAACTGGATCAATTTATTGAGAAGCTTCCATTCAGGGAAAGAACACAAGAAGTTATTTTCAGAGCACAGAAGAGGCTGCCCATGTGGCAGGCCTATGAAGCGGCCTATGATGAGGTGGACATTTATTCTGCTACGGGCAGAATTGCAGCGGAATTTGTAGGCTTGTATCCTCCGGGGATCCCCCTCCTTGTTCCGGGGGAGGTCATTCCGAAGGAAATTCTGGATATGAAATCTATTGTTAAAAAATATGAGAAAATGAAAGTGGTAACCCCACAGAAATGAGGAGAAAATGAGAAAAACAAAGATTATCTGTACGATTGGACCGGCAAGTGAAAGTGAGGAGAAGCTGCGGGAATTAATGATCGCAGGAATGAATGTAGCCAGATTTAATTTCTCACACGGAAGCCATGAGGAGCATAAGAAGAAATTTGATCGTGTGATCAAGATCAGCAATGAGCTGGGAATACCGGTAGCAACCCTTCTTGATACCAAGGGACCGGAGATCAGACTGAAGGACATAGAAGGCGGAAAAACAGAGCTTGTCACCGGACAGAAGTTTATTCTCACCACAGAGGATATCCTCGGAAATAATGAAAAGGTCAGCATCACATATAAGAACCTGAAGAATGATATTTCTGCGGGAACCACTATTCTGATCGACGATGGTTTGATCGAAATGGTGGTGGATTCCATTGAAGAGACCGATATTATATGTACAGTGGTCAACGGAGGGCCGATTTCCAATCATAAAGGCGTTAATGTACCCGGTGCAGTGCTGTCCATGCCCTATATCAGCGAAGTAGACAGAAGTGATATTATGTTTGGCTGTGATATGGGATTTGACTTTATTGCCGCTTCCTTTGTAAGATGTAAAGAAGACATTCTGGAAGTGCGTAAGATCCTGGATGAGCATAACAGCCACATGAAGATTATTGCTAAAATTGAAAACATGCAGGGAATTGGAAACCTGGAGGACATTCTGACTGTATCAGACGGAATTATGGTTGCAAGAGGAGACATGGGAGTGGAAATTCCTATGGAAGAGGTTCCCGTAGTACAGAAAAGAATGATTAAAATGGCAGAAGCACAGGGAAAGCACGTTGTGACTGCAACCCAGATGCTGGACTCCATGATCAAAAATCCAAGACCTACCAGAGCCGAGGTCGCGGATGTGGCAAACGCAATTTATGATGGAACAACTGCGATCATGCTTTCCGGGGAAAGCGCCGCAGGCCTTTATCCGGTAGAGGCGGTAAAGACCATGTCTCAGATTGCAGAAAGAGCAGAGCAGGATATTGATTATAACAGCAGAATGAAAAGGCGCGAGCATATTGACAGCTTTGATGTGACCACGGCGATCTCTCATGCAACCTGTACCACCGCAATGGATCTGAAGGCGGCAGCAATCATTACCGTTACTATTTCCGGCTTTACGGCGGGAATGATCTCACGATATAAGCCAAGCTGCCCCATCATTGCCTGCAGCGTAAGTCCAAGGATCTGCCGTCAGCTCAGTCTTTCCTGGGGAGTGACGCCTATTTGGATCGCAAGGGAAAGCACTGCTGAGGATCTGTTTGATGAAGCGGTTCGTGCCGCTGAAGAGGCAGGATATATTAAAAAAGGAGATAAGGTTGTTCTTACAGCGGGAGTTCCGCTGGGAGTATCCGGAAGAACCAACATGCTTCGTGTTGTTGAGGTTTAATTTATATGGGAAAAATGGTATACTTAATGGGGAAGAGCTCTACGGGGAAGGATACGGTTTACAGCAGGCTTCTGCAGTGGCAGGAGGGCCGCCTTCAAAGGGTTGTTCCCTATACCACACGCCCTATTCGTCTTGGGGAAGAAGAAGGAAAAGAATACCACTTTACGGATGACGAAGGATATGAGAAGCTAAATGCACTGGGAAAGGTTATTGAATCCAGAGCCTATCAGACCTATTACGGGGTGTGGAGATATTTTACGGTTGATGATGGTCAGATCGACCTGCAAAGGAATTGTTACCTGATGATCGGAACTTTGGAATCCTTTTTGAAGATGTCGGCGTATTATGGAAGGGAACAGATGCTTCCCATCCTTTTGGAGGTAGATGACGGCGTCAGATTACAGAGAGCGCTGGATCGGGAAAAAAGGCAGGATCATCCGGGGTATGAGGAGATGTGCCGCAGGTATCTGGCAGATGCAAGGGATTTTTCTGAGGAAAAAATAGCAGAAGCAGGGATTGAGCACAGATTTTGCAATACAGAGCTTACAAAGTGTGTGGAAGAGATCAAGGAATATATCTTACATAATGTTTGATGGGAGGTGACCGGCATGGATCTAAAGGTAAACCAGGCAATGCCTGTATCACAAACAGAAGCGGCTGCGCCCGTGCGGGAGGCAGATGGAAACTTTAAATTTACGCTGGTCAGCCATATTGAAGAACAGGAGCTTCAGGCCAGGCTTGGCACACTGATGGAAGAGATTACCATGCAGGGGGATAAGCTGGCAAAAAAGAGAGACATCAGGGATATGAAGAAGTACAGGGGGCTGATCAAGGATTTTATGAATGAGATCATAAGCCGCTCCCACTCTTTCAGCCGTGAAAACTTTCTGGACAGAAAAGGAAGGCACCGGGTTTATGGCATTATCCGTCTGGTAGATGAAAATCTGGACGAGCTGGCAAAAGAGCTTATGAAGGATGAACAGGATCATTTGGCAATTCTTTCAAAGATCGGAGAGATCAGAGGATTGCTTCTTGATATATTAACCTGACAGGGCTGCGGGTTTGGCAAAAGAGGAGGGAATATGAGCAGGTTTGCAGATATTGTAGGACAGGAACAGATAAAGGAGCATCTTCAAAATGCTATCCGGTTAAATAAGGTTTCCCATGCCTATATCATCAGTGGGGAAAGAAGCAGCGGAAAGGAATTTCTGGCCAAAACTTTTTCCATGGCGCTTCAGTGCGAAAACAGACAGGATACGGAACCCTGCCAGGAATGCCATTCCTGTAAGCAGGCACTGAGCAAAAATCATCCTGACATCATTTTTCTGACTCATGAAAAGCCAAATACCATCAGCGTAGATGACATCAGAACCCAGATCAATGGGGATGTGGCGATCAAGCCATACAGCGGTCCCAAAAAGATTTATATTATCAGCGATGGAGAAAAAATGACGGTTCAGGCGCAGAATGCACTTTTGAAAACATTGGAGGAGCCGCCTGAGTATGCTGTCATTCTGATATTAACCACAAACGTAGGAGCATTGCTTCCTACGATCCTCAGCAGGTGTGTGATCCTGAGCATGAAGCCTGCCAGGGACGAACAGGTAAAGAAATACTTAATGCAGAGTATGGAAATTCCCGATTATAAGGCGGATATCTGTGTTGCCTTTGCAAGAGGAAATGTGGGAAAGGCTAAAATTCTGGCAGGCAGTGAAGAGTTTGACAAGGTAAAGGAAGAAGCGGTTTCCCTTTTGAAGAGTATAAAGGATATGGAGATCAATGAGGTTGTGTCCGCAATCAAGAGGATCAACGAATATAAGCTTGATGTCAATGATTATCTGGATATTTTTTCCGTATGGTATCGTGATGTTCTGCTCTTTAAGGCTACACATGATGCAAATCACTTGATTTTCAAAGAGGAAATACAGTATATTAGAAGAGTAGCAGATAAAAGTACCTATGAAGGAATTGAAACGATCATAGATGGACTGGATAAGGCAAAGCAAAGGCTGACGGCCAACGTGAATTTTGATCTGACCATGGAGCTTTTATTGATGACGATCAAAGAGAATTAGAGAGGTTTATAGATTTTATGGTAAAGGTAATAGGTGTACGTTTCAGGACAGCCGGGAAGATTTATTTTTTTGATCCCGGAGCCCTTGAGATAAAGCGCGGCGATCATGTGATCGTAGAAACGGCGAGAGGCATTGAGTATGGAACGGTAGTAGGAGATCCGAGAGAAGTAGACGAAAAGAAAGTGATCCAGCCTTTAAAGCCGGTTCTGCGCATTGCCACCCAAAGAGATGACGAGCAGGAGGCCGGAAACAAGGAAAAGGAAAAAGAGGCATTTAAGATCTGCCTGGAAAAGATCCGCAAGCATGGACTGGAAATGAAGCTGATCGATGCGGAGTATACATTTGATAATAACAAAGTTCTGTTTTATTTTACTGCCGATGGAAGGATCGACTTCAGAGAGCTGGTCAAGGATCTGGCGTCTGTATTCCGTACCCGGATCGAACTTCGGCAGATCGGCGTCAGGGATGAGACCAAAATACTTGGCGGGATTGGGATCTGTGGAAGACAGCTATGCTGCCACAGTCATTTATCAGAGTTCGTACCGGTTTCCATTAAGATGGCAAAGGAACAAAATCTTTCCTTAAATCCTACAAAGATCTCAGGGGTATGCGGAAGACTGATGTGCTGCCTGAAGCATGAGGAGGAGACCTATGAGGAACTGAACCGCAGACTTCCCGGAGTAGGAGATCATGTGACCACAGAGGACGGCCTTAAGGGAGAAGTGCAGAGCGTTAATGTGCTGCGTCAGCTTGTAAAGGTGATCGTGGATGTGGGAGATGAAAAGGAAATCCAGGAATACCGGGTAGATCAGCTGCGTTTCAAGAAACGTCATAAGCACAATAAGATGGATGCCAAAGAGGCAGCAGAGCTGAAGGAGTTAGAAAAGCTGGAAAAGGAAGAAGGAAAATCCAAGCTTGATGATAATTAAAGCCTGCACATCACCTAGAAAGGGACAAAGCCCAAAGTGATAACATTAAAAGAAAACGAAAGGGTGGATGATCTTCAAAGAAATCATTATAAGATCATCCAAAGCCCCGGAAGGTTCTGCTTCGGGATGGATGCTGTGCTCCTGTCGGGCTTTGCCAGGGCAGGCGCAGGAAACCGCGTGCTGGATCTTGGAACCGGAACGGGGATCATTCCCATCCTGATGGAAGCCAAAACCCAGGCAGAGCATTTTGTGGGGCTTGAGATCCAGCCGGACAGTGCAGACATGGCAATGCGGAGTGTGGTGCTGAATGGGCTGGAAAATAAAATAGAGATCGTAACCGGAGACATCAAGGAAGCAGACAAGCTATTTGGAGCTGCTTCTTTTCATGTTGTAACCAGTAATCCGCCTTATATGACAGAGCATCACGGCCTTACAAATCCTGAGGAGCCTAAAGCGATTGCAAGGCATGAGCTGCTCTGCAACCTGGAGGATGTGATCGCCCAGGCTGCAAAGCTTCTTGTGCCTGGAGGAAATTTTTATATGGTTCACAGGCCCTTCAGACTGGCAGACATTATGGTGCTGCTCAGAAAGTACCGCCTGGAACCGAAGAGAATGAAACTGGTGTACCCCTTTATCGACCGGGAGCCCAATATGGTACTTCTGGAAGCAAACAGGGGAGGGCGTCCCAGATTAACGGTAGAAAAGCCCCTGATCGTCTACAGGGAGCCGGGTGTATATACAGACGAGATCTATGAGATTTATGGCTACTGACAAGACAGCTGGCTGCCTGTAGGGCAGCGGAAGGGTGAGGAAGAATGACAGGAACATTATATCTGTGTGCAACACCCATTGGCAATCTGGAGGATATGACGCCGAGAGTGGTAGATACCCTTCGGGAGGTGGATCTGATCGCAGCGGAGGATACAAGAAACAGTCTGAAGCTTTTAAACCATTTTGAGATCAGAACGCCCATGACAAGCTATCATGAATATAATAAGTATGATAAGGCGGATCAACTGATCGGAAGCCTTATGGAAGGGAAAAACATTGCGCTGATCACAGATGCAGGCACTCCCGGTATTTCGGATCCGGGGGAGGTTATGACTGTAAAGTGTCAGGAGGCAGGGATCCCTGTTACTTCCCTGCCCGGGTGCTGCGCCTGTATTACGGCGCTGACTCTTTCGGGTCTATCCACCAGGAGATTTTGTTTTGAAGGATTTCTGCCCTCTGACAAGAAGGACAGGAAATTTGTCCTTCAGGAGCTACAGAAGGAAACGAGGACCATAGTCCTGTATGAAGCGCCCCATCATCTGAAACGCACTTTAGAGGAATTATCTAGTACCCTTGGACAAAGAAGGATCACCCTGTGCCGGGAACTGACCAAGAAATTTGAGACGGTCTTTCCTACAACGCTTACGGAGGCGGTAGCCTATTATCAGGAAAACGAACCCAGAGGGGAATACGTTCTTGTGTTGGAAGGACTCAGCCGGGAAAGCCTTGAAAACAGCCGGAAAATCAAGTGGGAAGGCATTTCCATAGAAGAACATATGAATCAATATACCGACCAGAATATTGACAAAAAAGAAGCCATGAAACTGGTGGCAGCGGACCGGGGGATCAGCAAACGGGAGGTATATCAGGCCTTGCTATAGCAGGAAAAAGTTTTTCAAGAAAATGGTAATTTGGTACTTGTATTTTTTGATGGATGTAGTACTATATAAGTAGAAAAAGTAGTACTTTAGTATGGAATTTTCTCCCATAGGGAGAGAAAGGGAAGGAAGTGTTAAGTATGAGTAAAGCAAAAATTACTAAAGTTGGAATTTGCTTAGCGCTTGCACTGGTATTAGCAGGGGGTGGTATTTTCTATTACAATACTGCTATCAAAGAAGTAGGAGAGCTTACACAGGAGACAGCGGCAAGAGATGATAGTATTCCTGCTGACGGCATAGTTTATATCGAACCTGAAATGGTCAGCTTGGCAGATTCTCTTTCAGGAAGTGCAGATTCACAGGCAGCAGCGCAGGCAGCATTTGACATTGTGAATGCAAAGAGACAGGAGGCAGGGCTCAGCGCACTGTCATGGAATTCCGGTCTTGAGCAGGCATCCGCAGTAAGAGCTGTAGAGGCATCTGAGTCTTTCTCACATACCCGTCCGAATGGCTCTGACTGGTGGACAGTTAACAGTAACCTGATGTATGGTGAGAACCTTGCAAAGGGCTATGCTACCGCTGGTTCAGCAGTAGATGCATGGCTTGCATCTCCTACACACAAGGCTAACATCATGGATGCAGAATTCACATCAGGCGCCATTGCAATCCATATTGGAAGTAATGGACAGTGGTTCTGGGCACAGGAGTTCGGCTACTAAAGCTAATTTCAAAATACCACATCTTCGGATGTGGTATTTTTTTGTGGATTTTTAAGGGCCTTTATTGTAAAATAAGGGTAAGCTGTTGAAGCGTGAAAAGGGATTGTAATTGGAAACGGGGAAGGATATGAAGAAAAATATTTACAAAATAATTTTGGGATTTTGTCTTGTAATCATGGTAGTTGCCTCTGTCAATATCTATTTACTGACCAGAGAGTACCAAAAGGGAATTAATGAATATAAGCAGCTCGAAAAGTATGTGGAAGTAGTAAAGGAGCCGGAGGCGCAGCTTCCGTCACAGCAGGATCAGGCTCTGGAGGAAGAGACTGCAGAGTCCGTAATCCCGGTTTCCCTTGAAATTGATTTTGACCAGCTGAGGGAAATTAATGATGATATTGTCGGATGGCTGTACTACGAACCGCTGGATCTCAGTTACCCTATTGTGCGTGGGGATGATAATGAATATTATACGCATTACACCTTTGAAAATGAGAAGGTCAGCTCAGGAGCTATTTTCATGGATTTCCTTAACAGGAAGGACTTCAGTGATTACAACACCATTATTTACGGACATAATATGAGAAATGGAACCATGTTTGGTTCTTTAAAGAAGCTGATGAATGATACCTCTATTGTGGAGGAAGATCCTTATTTCTATGTTTTTACAGAGGATAAGGCTTTCATGTATGAGATTGCTTCCCTGTATATTACAAATGTGGAATCGGAAACCTATAACCTGATCGCTTCCGAGGAGGATCAGCAGGATTATATCGAATATATCCAGAAGGTATCATCATGGTATTGGGATAAGGAGATCACTTCCGCAGATAAGATCGTTACACTATCTACCTGCCATGGACTGCACAGCGATAACAGAACGGTAGTGCATGGGGTGTTAATCGCTTCCGAAGACCGGTAAGGACTGGTCAAGCTCAGGGGTGGAAAGGTTTATAACCTGCCAGCTGTCTACCTGCAAATAATCCTGATCCGGAGAGGAAGGATAAACAGGTGATACGGATATGCGCAAAATCTGATTTTCATTGATCGTACAATCAAAGGTAAAAGAGTCTGTAAGAGACTCTTTTATTTTTTGCTCGTAGGCATCTCTGCTGTCGCTTTGCTCATAGAAGGACGCCAGCCTGCCAGAAAGATCATACAGGGTCTGCTGCGCCTCATTGCAGGCAGAATAATAGGCAGTGGTCCTTTCTGCAAGCTTCTGGCTTAAGCGGTAATCAGCATTGGCGCTGGTGATCGATAAACCGGCAAAGCAGACAAGACATAGGATCACTATAATAATGAGCACAGATGAGGTGCCGATGTTCAGGCCATAATTCTTTTTTCTGGAAACAGGTTCATTACTCATAAAGGTTCTCCTTTTGAGGATACAGGGTAACTGTCAGGTCATAAATGGAAGAGGAAGCAGATGAAACAGCGTCTCCTTTCCATACGGAAACAGAACAGGAAAGAAGGGGGCTGTTTTTTGTAATGGACGCATATAAAACATAGGAGCAGGCATCTGCCTGGGAAACAGGCTGAAAGTCCTGGTCCAGATAGACGGTAATCGTGCTTTCTTCCTCATCAGAGCTCAGATCGCCCTGCAAAATTTCATTCATAACAGTTTCATCTCCCTGACAGCCATAAAAGATTTCGGCGGTGTTCTGACACCATTCCAGGGAATGATTTAACTCCACGCTTTTTTGACTTAAGAGATGGGAGCCAACAAAAAGCTTTACACAGATAGCGCCGGCCAAAGAGAAGAAAAGAATGGAAACGATCAGCTCCATCAGGAAAAGGCCTGATCTGGAAGAATTGTTATTCATGGTGCATCAGCCCTCCTGTGTGTATAGAGATATAAAGTACATAGCTTTCCTTAGATGACAGGGAAATCGTGCATTTCAGTAAATTGTCGTTTACCGGGGCAAGTGTAAAATCGGAAACGGAAAGAATATCCTGACCGGCTTCAGGTCCTAAAATAAGATCTGATTTACACATCAGCTCTTTCAGGTGCCCTTCATAGGCGTAGAGATAAGTCTGATAGCTGCTGCCCGTGGAGGCTTCGGTAATCACAAGAGCCGGCAGATCTTCTATCTGTCCTACGGAAATCTGCCCGTCTTTGTCAGATTGACGCACCTTTTCCGTTACATAAGCAAGTGCCGTCCTGGTATTAAAATTGTTTTCCATGTTTGTGACTGTTTTGCCGTAAATGTCAGCGCCAATGGAAATCAGAAAAATGGCGGAAAGGGCAAAAAGGCAAAAGAGCGCAATAACAAAAAAGATATCAATAATATGTCTTTGTTGTTTTTCCAGCACAACAGGCCTCCATAGGGTATGAATTATTTCAGGGTTACAATGGTGACATCCGGTCGGATATTGGAGCCGATCGGTTGATAATCAACAAAAAACAGGCTTTTATCATAGGTAAGACCATAATGCTCCTCCATATAGGACAGACTTGGGGGATAAAAGCCCTCCACAGCGTAGCAGTGGATGATGTCTCTGCTTAGGGCGGTTTCCAGGCTTTCTTTTTGCCTGCTGACCGTGGTGCTGCCAATGGAAGAAAGCAAAAGCACGAAGATCAGGATCAGCATAGGACAGATAAAATAAATAGCCCGTATCCTTGGGAAAAAGGTCTTGTCATTTTTAGACGAAAAGCGGTTCATAATAGTCTCCTTAACCGATACTGGACATAATGCCCATCAGGGGAAGTAAAACAGACAGAAGGATAATGCCTACCACAAGAGATAAAAGAATGACCAGGGTAGGCTCAATAATAGAAATGATCCTGCTCATCTGCTTATCCGTTTCCTTTTCATAGTTCTGGGCAATCTGCTTCATAACTGCATCGATGGAACCGGATTTAAACCCAACGGCAACCATGCGGGAATAAAGATTGGAGAAGATCTCTGCATGGGCAAGGGCTTCCGGCAGGTTGGAATTTTGAAGAAGCTCTTTTTTGCAAAGCTCTATTTTGTCAGCCATGGCTTTGTTTTCCACGATCTCGGAAATCATATCCAGGCTTTGATAGGTATCCATGCCGCTGGTAAAGGCAAGGTACATGCCGCTTGCAAAACGTCCTGCGGCCACCTTGTCATAGAAGCCTTTGGTCAGTGAGAAACAGGTTAAAAATGCAGTGATCTTTTTGCACCCCGCAGGAAGCCTGTAAAAGGCCATGCAGGCAGCTACCAGCACAAACAAAAGAATCGTGATAACAATAGAATATCTGCTGAGAGTATTGCCCACCTGCAGGAGCGTCTGGGCCAGAGGGCTCATTTCCGCACCGAGCTGTACAAAGACCTGGCGGAAAATAGGAAGCACCTTGACAATGAGCACAAAGATGACTACCAGCATCATAACAATCATGATCAGCGGGTAGGTAACAGCAGAGCGGATGCTTTCGGAAATGGCCTCCTCACGCTCGTAATACTGCGCAAGGGAAAGTAGAACCGTGTCCAGGTTGCCGGATTCCTCTCCAAGTGCAGTAAGCTTGATCACATAATTAGGGAAAACGCCGGTTTGTTCCAGAGCCTTTGAAAAATATTCTCCCTGTTTACAGGCATTTCCGATCTGGGTAAGAAGCTCCTTTCCTTCCTTACTGACCGTGTCGTGGATCAGAATGTCCATGCCCTCGGCCGGTGTGATGCCGGCTTTGATGATCAGGGCTGTCTGGCGGCAAAAAGCGGCAATTTCCGTATTAGATAAAATTTTTGGCTGTTTCATAAAAGCACCATGCCTTTCAATAAATATATTTGGTGACGTAATTGCTTCCGTCCCCGATAAAGCTTTTCAGTTCTTTTTCTTTTGCATTGGCAGCAAAGGTGGGATCCATAAGAGACCAGTTCTGGCCGTCAAACTGAATGATCCCGTTGACCCAGCCCTGATCCTCTACATAGGTGCTGATCCAGGCGTGATAGGCTTCGCCGGCATAACCCACCTCCAGTCTGGTAGGGATCTGCTGGGATCTGAGCATACTTGCCATAACAGAGGAGTAATCCAGACAGATTCCCGTTTTGGAGCGAAGGATCTCATCCACATCAGGGATGTAGCCGCTCTTTACATTTTCAGCCTTATCATAATCATAGGTAATGTTTTCTACCACATAGTTATAAACACTGATGATGACTTCCAGATCATCATGGCAATTTGCAGACAGATCCTTGGCGGCAGCCACGACCTGGCTGGAGGCGTCAAATTTTACATATTGGTTGGGATAAAGGAAGGCCCCCATGGCATTGGTGATCTCAACAGGAATTTCCTGTGAAAAAATAGTGGCGTACTGGCTGCCCTCCACATTTTCGTAGACGCCTACGGTATAAGCTCCTGTTCCGGCAGACAATGGAAATACTTCATAATCACTGCTGACCATATCGTAGGTGTAGGTCATGTAGTCAGGGCCGGTGAGCTGCAGTTTGACGTTGGAATTGCTTCCAAGGTAGGCGGCCATGATATATCCTTCGGAAGCATTGGAAGCATCGACTGTTACATATTCATTTGAAAAGACAATCCTGCCGTCTGCAGAAGGAACCAGGCAGACCGGTGTATTGTCCCTGATGGTGGTAGAAGCGGATACATAAGCCTCCTGCTTTTTCTGACATCCAAAAAGGAACAGGACAATACATAAGAATGCAGGCAGTATTTTTACTTTAAATGACATACTTTTTTTCTCCTGTTCTGATTATAATAGAAATGGCAGAAATTTTCCATATAGGATAAGATTTGAGAAGCAAAAAAAGTCATTTTATGCTATAATTTAATTACATTATTCATTGGGGGGATGCCGAGTGAGAAAGTATTCGCAGGGGAAGGAATATAAGGTTATTGCTTTTTGCATTTCCAGATTTAACCGGGAAGATCAGGCAAAGCATATCGGCTTTCTGTGCAGGTATGCAAAGGAATACGGCTATAAGGTATTTGTATTTTCCACACTGACAGATCTTTACTTTGATGATATTAATGACCATGGCGAAAAGCAGATCTTTTCTTTGATCGATGTATCTGCTTTTGATGCCATTGTGATTATGCCCGAGACATTTAAGAGCGTGGATGTGGGAAGAGAGATTGCTGACAGAGCCATCAGGGAAGGTGTGCCTGTGATCAGCGTGGACAGACAGATGAAGGGGTGCGCCTGCATTGACTTTACCTACAGGGAGACCTTTGAAGCCATTGTGCGGCATGTTGTAGAGGAGCATGGCTGCCGCAGGGTAAATTATATTGGAGGGGATGAGGAATCAAAATTTTCACAGGAACGTTTTGATGCATACAAAAAGGTTCTGAAAGAAAACGGAATTCCTTTCGAGGAAAACCGTACGGGATATGGCAATTTCAGGGATGACGGCGCACTTGAGGTGCTTGAACGTTTTCTACTGGAGGAGGAACTGCCCCAGGCCATCATCTGTGCCAATGACACCATGGCAATAGCCGTCTGCGACAGACTGAAGGAACTTTCCATACAGGTTCCGGAGGATGTGCTGGTTACAGGCTTTGACGGAATCGAAATTGAAAAATATCATGATCCGAGACTCACAACAGCGTCCTATGACTGGGATAGAACAGCTAAAACGATTTTGGAGCTTGCAGATCAGCTGCTGCAGGGAAAAGAGGAAAGGGGAGTAACCTGGATCCCTCATAAAATGCAGATCGGACATTCCTGCGGCTGCCAGAAAAATTATGTTTACAGCGCTGCGGAAAGGCTGTTTGCCTATCAGGTAAGGCAGGGTATCCGGGATGATTACATGCAGAAAATTGCCAACAAATTTTCCAGATCAAATGCCTGTGAAACCATCCGTGATCTGATTGCAGTAACGGAAGAGATGGTAGAGGATATTCACTGCAGGGAATACTGGCTCTGCTTCAGGGAGGAGATCTGGCAGAAAATCTCTGAAAAGAAATCCAGTGAGGAGGCGTTTGAAAAGGTTGATCAGGAGGAAGAGTTCCGGCCATACTATAAAGAAGGGACGATCTGTGTTTCCCATCTTTTCCCGGGAGGAAAAAACGAGGGCAGAGTGCTGGGCAGAGGAGAACTGATCACCGGAACCAGCAGAGTGCTTGGGATCAGTGGAGAGGTGCTTTTGATCCCATTGAATATCCAGGGACTTTTCATTGGATACATAGCGGTAACCTATGAGATGCAAGAGGTCCGCTTTGACTTTTTATATACCTTCTGCATGAATGTCAGGACGATGATCGAAAGCTATTGGAGCAGAGCGGCACAGGAACAGCTTATGAGCAAGGATGAACTGACCGGCCTGTATAATGAAAAGGGTTATAAGAAAAAGATCCGGAACCTGTTTGCAGGGGATGCTGTTCTTCCATACCTTACCCTGATCATTATGGATATTGACGATATGAAGTTTATCAATGACTGCTATGGGCACGGCGAGGGAGATGCGGTGATCAGGCAGGTAGGGAAATTCATAGAACAGGCCATGACGGAAGAAGAGTTTGCAGCAAGAATCGATGGAGATGAGTTTATTGTTGCAAGTCTCTGCCGGCAGGGAAGATCCAGGGCCCAGGAAATCCAGGATTTTATAGAGCGCAGACTGGCAGATTACAATCTGGTATCCGGGAAGTCATTTGAGGTACAGATCAGTATTGGATCCTACAGTGCCGATCATGTGGATTATCTGGATTATGAAACCATAGACAGTCAGGCGGACAAGGAAATGTATTTAAATAAGCACAGCCATAAAAAGAAGGATATATTACCGCATTTATAGGCATAAGATACTAAAAAAGAAAGGGTATCTGCATGCTGAATTATATATGGGCCGTTATGCTGGGGCTGGGAATTTTGTACGGAGCGCTCAGCGGGAATATGAAGGAAGTGACCGAGGCAGCGCTTAGCAGTGCAGGAGAAGCAGTTTCCCTTTGTATTACCATGGCAGGAGTGATGGCGCTCTGGGTAGGACTGATGGAGATTGCAGAAAAGTCTGGGCTGCTCCTTAAGCTGACCAGGGCCTTATCTCCGTTTATTTCCTTTATGTTTCCTGAGATCCCCAGGGAGCATAAGGCAAGAGATTATATTTCCATGAATATTATTGCAAATGTACTTGGCCTTGGGTGGGCGTGTACGCCGGCCGGATTAAAAGCTATGGAAGCACTGGCAGAGCTGGAGGAGGAAAGAAAAAATCCGGAATATGGAAAGGATGGGAACAAAGCAGGAAGACCGCGCACGGCAAGCCGGGAAATGTGCACATTTCTGATCCTTAATATTTCATCTCTGCAGCTGATCCCGGTAAATATGATCGCATACAGGCAGCAATATGGGAGCGTGGATCCTGCGGGGATCATAGCGCCGGCAATCATTGCTACACTGTTTAGCACATTTGTAGCTATTATCTTTTGCAAGTGCAGGGGTCAGAAAAAGATCTTTCCTTCCTGAAACATGCGTATCATCTCTCTGGTAAGGCTGATATGATCATCCTCCAGAGAGATTTCTTTTCTGGAAAACCATCCGGCTTCTGCAAGCTCACTGGTATCAAGGGTGATTTTGTCCGAACCGTCAAGTTCTGCAAAATAACCGATCAAAAGACTGTCTGAAAAAGCCCAGGGCTGGGTTTTGTAGTAACGGATATTTTTGACCTTAAGTCCGACTTCTTCCATCACTTCCCGTCTGACCGTCTGTTCTGCGCTTTCCCCAATTTCCGTAAATCCTGCGATCAGAGCATACTTTTTGTAGGCTCTTCCGGCATACCGGCTCAGGAGGATTTTATCTTGGTTGATCACACCGACAATAACGGCAGGGGAGATCCTTGGATAGATCATTTGATGGCAGGCGGGGCAATACAGCATTCTTTCCCGGGTATCCGGGATCAGGGAATGACCGCAGCGGCCGCAGAGCTGATTGGACTGATACCAGTCAAAAAGATGATGCGCGGTAATCCCTGCAAAAGCAGTATGCCTGGAAAACGCACTGCGGAACAGACTGACGTTTTCATAGGTATATCCCGGCAGACAAAGAGGAGAAGCGCTTATATCATCTGAAAGGGCATAAGCCAGAAAATACTGATATTCATCAATGGAAAACAGATAATGATAGCCCAAAGAAAAATTCCTGACCTCAGAAAAGGTGGGATACCGCAGCTTATCATCCTGGAATCTTACCAAAACGGTATTTCCCTGAAAGATCAGGATAAAATCCTGATCCTTGGGAGAAAGATTTTTGTATTCATTATGATATATGTGGGGAGAAATATCCTGTATCATTTTCTTACCTCATTTCTTGTAGCTGTCTGCTTTTTATGATAATATTAATTTTCGTAAGATGCAACTGCACATATGCTTCCTGAAAGGGGTTATGAAAAAAATGAAATGGATGAAATTTAGGATAAAGACCATCACAGATGCAGAGGATATTATTATCAGCACGCTTTATGATATCGGACTTGAGGGCGCCCAGATCGAGGACAAGATCCCTTTGACTGCACTGGAAAAGGAGCAGATGTTTGTAGATATTTTACCTGAAGGCCCGGAGGATGACGGAATTGCTTATTTAAGCTTTTTTGTAGAAGAAACAGAAAAGCGGACGGCAGAAAGTAATTATCCGGTACTGCTTTTGCAGGGAGAACAGGTGACGGCGGAAAAGATCCTTTCCGATGTGGAGAAAGAGCTTTCCGAGCTGAGGGAATTTATGGAGATCGGAGAGGGAACGGTCTGCATTGAGGAGACAGAGGATATTGACTGGATCAATAACTGGAAGCAGTATTTCCATCAGTTTACAATAGATGATGTTCTGGTGATCCCTTCCTGGGAAGAGGTTGCCTGTGAGGATCAGGATAAAATGGTTCTCCATATTGACCCGGGGACAGCATTTGGAACGGGAATGCACGATACCACGCAGCTTTGCATCCGGCAGCTGCGCAAGTATGTAACACCGGAAACGGTACTTCTTGATGTGGGAACCGGAAGCGGGATCCTTGCGATCCTTTCCCTGATGTTCGGAGCAAAAAGAGCGGTTGGAACGGATCTGGATCCCTGTGCAGTGGATGCGGTAAGGGAGAACATGGAGGCCAATCATATCGATACTGCTGATTTTACCATGATGATCGGAAATATCATCACAGAGCCTTCCGTGCAGGATCAGGTAGGATATGAATGCTACGATATTGTTGTGGCAAATATCCTGGCGGAGGTGTTGGTGCCTCTTACCCCTGTCATTACCCATCAGCTTAAAAAGGGAGGAATTTATATTACCTCCGGCATTATCGACGATAAGGAAGAGGTTGTAAAGCAGGCGGTAGAGCAGGCCGGACTTGAGATCCTTGAGGTAACCTATCAGGGAGAATGGGTCAGCGTTACGGCAAGGAAGAATTAATACCGGGAGAGAAGCATGTATCAATTTTTTGTAGAGCCCTGTCAGATACAGGGAAACCGGATCACGATCACCGGCTCAGATGTCAACCATATTAAAAATGTGCTCCGCATGAAGCCCGGAGAGGAAATTGCGGTCAGCAACGGCAGTGACGGAAAGGAATATCGGTGTGGCATTCTCTCACTGGAAGAAGAGGAGATTGTGTGCGAACTCCGATTTATTAAGGAGGATGGACTGGAACTGTCTTCCAGGATCTATCTTTTTCAGGGACTGCCTAAGGCTGATAAGATGGAGCTTATCATTCAAAAAGCAGTGGAGCTGGGGGCCTATGAGATCATTCCGGTTGCGGCAAAGCGCTGCGTAGTGAAATTAAATGAAAAGAAGGAAGCATCTAAGCTCACAAGATGGCAGGAAATTGCCAAGGCAGCAGCCAAGCAGAGCAAGAGGGGAATCATTCCCAGGGTGCAAAAGGTGATGAGCTTTTCTGAGGCCGTTGCTTACAGCAGGGACATACAGGTCAAAATGATCCCCTACGAGCTGGCAGAAGGAATGGAGAAAACCAAAGAAATCATAGAGGGGATCAGTCCCGGACAGGATATTGCAGTGTTCATAGGACCGGAGGGAGGTTTTGATCCGGAAGAGATCGCACTGGCCATGAAAAATGAAGTGATGCCGGTCACATTGGGAAGGCATATCTTAAGGACAGAAACGGCCGGCATGGCGGTATTATCCATTTTAATGTACCATCTGGAACAGTAAACATATATTAATAATAGAAAAATAGAAGATTTTGATTCAGAAAGGCCGGTAAGAGGATGGAGGTTTATTTAGATAATTCAGCAACCACCAAATGCTTTGTTCAGGTAGCAGACCTGATGACGCAGATCCTGTGCGAAGACTATGGAAATCCCTCCAGTCTACACAGAAAGGGAGTTCAGGCTGAACAATATATTCGTTATGCAAAGGAAGTGCTTGCCAGAAATTTAAAGGTAAGCGAAAAGGAGATCTTTTTTACGTCAGGCGGGACGGAGTCCGACAATCTGGCGCTTATGGGAGGCGCATATGCAAATTGCAGAAGCGGCAGACATCTGATCACAACACAGATTGAGCATCCGGCAATCCTGCAGACTATGAAGCACCTGGAGGAGGAAGGTTTTCGGGTGACGTATCTTCCGGTTGATGAAAAGGGCTGTATCCGCCTGGAGGATCTGGAAAGGGCGATCACAGGCGAAACTATATTGGTATCCATTATGCATACAAACAATGAAGTGGGATCCGTGCAGCCCATTGCAGAGGCAGGGGCGCTGATCAAGAGGAAAAATCCCAGGATCCTGTTTCATGTGGATGCAGTCCAGGGGTATGGAAAATACAGGATTTTTCCTAAAAAGCTGAAGATCGATATGCTGTCTGTCAGCGGACACAAGATCCATGGCCCTAAGGGAACCGGCTTTTTGTATGTGGATGAGAAGGTAAAGCTGAAACCGATTTTGTTTGGAGGCGGACAACAAAACGGAATCCGTTCCGGCACGGAAAATGTTCCGGGAATTGCAGGACTTGCCAAGGCGGTAGAGCTTATGTATGGGAAGCTCGACGAGGATGTGGCAAAGCTGTATGAGCTGAAAAAAACATTTGTAGAGGGAGTTCAGAAGCTGGATCATGTGATTGTCAACGGACACCCGGATGAAACGGGAGCCCCTCATATTGTCAGCGTATCCATCAGGGGCGTGAGAAGCGAGGTGCTTCTTCATGCGCTGGAGGATAAGGGCATCTATGTATCGGCAGGAAGCGCCTGCTCGGCGCACAAGCCTCAGCCTTCCGCTACCTTAAAGGCAATGGGGATCGAACCGGAGCTTTTGGGATCCACCATCCGCTTCAGCTTTTCAGTGTTTACAACGGCAGAGGAGATCGACTATACTTTAAGGACAATGTATGATATAATTCCCATGCTCAGGAAATATACCAGAAGTTAAGGGGACAGGGAGGTTGCTCCCTGCCCCTGCCCATAGAGAAAGGTACAAAATATGTTTACGACTTTTTTGATCAAATATGCGGAAATCGGAGTAAAGGGCAAAAATAAATATCTCTTTGAGGAGGCGCTTGCACAGCAGGTAAAATATGCGTTGAAGCGCTGCGAGGGTGAATTCAAGGTGACGAGGACGGAGGGAAGGATCTATGTCCATGCCCTTTCGGAGTTTGACTATGATGAAACGGTGGACAACCTGAAAACCGTGTTTGGCGTGTCGGCGATCTGCCCGGTAGTAGCTGTTTCAGATGAAGGCTTTGACGAGCTTGCCAAGACGGTTGTGGACTATGTGGACAAGGTTTACCCGGACAAGAACATGACCTTTAAGGTACAGGCCAGAAGGGCCAGAAAGAATTATCCCCTTAATTCCATGGAATTGAACATGGAGCTTGGGGCGGCTGTTTTAGACGCTTATCCGGAGATGAGGGTAGATGTACACAGCCCGCAGATGCGTCTTTATGTAGAGATCCGGGAGAGAATCTACATTTATTCCATTGAGATCCCCGGGCCTGGAGGAATGCCTGTGGGAAGCAACGGAAAGGCAATGCTGCTTTTATCAGGTGGGATCGACTCCCCGGTAGCCGGTTATATGATTGCCAAAAGAGGCGTTAAGATTGATGCCGTATATTTTCATGCGCCGCCATATACCAGCGACCGTGCAAAGCAGAAGGTGATCGATCTTGCAAAATTGGTTTCGAGATATTCCGGGCCGATCTATCTGCATATTATTAATTTTACGGATATTCAGCTTTATATTTATGAAAAATGCCCCCATGAGGAGCTGACCATCATCATGCGCAGGTATATGATGAAGATCGCAGAGCAGATCGCTAAAGAAAATGAGTGCCTTGGGCTTATTACAGGAGAGAGCATTGGACAGGTTGCTTCACAGACCGTACAGTCGCTGGCAGTTACCAATGAGGTGTGTACGCTGCCGGTATTCAGGCCCCTGATCGGATTTGACAAAATGGAGATCGTAGAGGTGTCGGAAAAGATCGGCACTTATGAAACATCGATTTTGCCTTATGAGGACTGCTGCACCATTTTTGTGGCAAAGCATCCGGTAACAAAGCCTAATTTAAACGTGATCAAGCGGCATGAGCAAAATCTGGCCGAGGGCATTGACGAGCTGGTGAAAAAGGCTCTTGATACAGATGAAGTGGTGGTTGTGAAATACGAGTAAGAAAGCAGAAAAAAAGCGCAGGCCGCTTGGCTTGCGCTTTCAGAATTGTCACAGGATATGTAATCCCTTAGATCATGTAAGGCTTTAATGTTTCCAGAACATCGTCAACATTCTCTTCTGCATGGATATTCAGATCGATAGGCTTGGATAAATCTAAGCTGAAAATACCCATGATAGATTTAGCATCGATAACATATCTTCCGGATACTAAATCAAAGTCATAATCGAACTTTGTAATATCATTTACAAAAGATTTTACCTTGTCAATGGAATTTAATGAAATCTGAACTGTTTTCATTGTAATTACCTCCTTAAAATTGTTCATACCTTCTGCTATTATAGTAAAGGGTAGAAAATGAAAAGTCAATGCTAAAACAATACAAAAAAAGGGTTGAATAATATGAAAAGTGTAGCATTTCACAATCTGGGATGTAAAGTAAACGGATACGAAATGGACTTTATGCAACAAATGTTACAAGAAAAGGGATATAAAATTGTACCTTTTGACGCAATAGCCGATATTTATATTATCAATACATGTACCGTGACCAACATTGCAGACAGAAAAAGCAGGCAGATGCTCCACCGGGCCAAGAAGCAAAATCCGGAGGCAGTGGTAGTGGCAGTAGGCTGTTATGTACAGGCGGGAAATGAAGAGGTTTTAAAGGATTTAAGCATTGATCTTGCCGTAGGGAATAATAAGAAAAAGGATCTTGTGCCCATTTTGGAGGAATTCCTGGCAGAAAGGGAAAAGACCGGGGCAGCCGGGGAGGAAACAACGGAAAAGACGCTTCACGGCAAAACCTTGATCGATATTGGAAAGACCAGCGAGTACGAAGAAATGAAGCTGAGGCAGACGGCAGAGCATACCAGGGCGTTTATTAAGGTTCAGGATGGCTGTAATCAGTTTTGTTCTTACTGTATTATCCCATATGCAAGGGGCAGGATCAGAAGCAGGCAGAAGCAGGAGGTTTTGGAAGAGGTAAAGGGGCTTGCCGCAAAGAATTACCGGGAGGTAGTACTGACGGGCATTCATTTAAGCTCTTACGGAATGACGGGAGGAACTGACTTTTCAAAGAGCGGGCTATCCGAGCTGATCGCTTCCGTAAACGAGATCAGCGGCATCAGCAGGATCCGGCTGGGATCTCTGGAGCCCAGGATTATCACAACGGAATTTTTGAAACGTCTTTCAGAATGTGATAAGCTGTGTCCCCATTTTCATCTGTCCCTGCAAAGCGGCTGTGACACTGTATTACAGAGAATGAATAGAAAGTATTCTTCCGGGGAATATTATGAAAAGGTATGTATGCTGAGAGAAGCTTTTCAGGATCCGGCCATTACAACGGATGTGATCGTAGGCTTTCCCGGCGAAACAGAAGAGGAATTTGAAGCTACCAGAGCATTCCTTGCCAAGGTCGGCTTTTATGAAATGCATTTATTCAAATATTCCAAAAGAAAGGGCACTCCCGCAGCAGAGATGGAAGGCCAGATAGAGGAAGCCGTAAAGGCGCAAAGAAGCGGCGTTCTTGCCCTGCTGGAACAGGAAATGTCCATGAAGTACAGGGAAAGGCATCTTCAAAAGCCTGCGGAGATCCTGTTTGAAGAGGCAAAGGAAATAAACGGAAAAAGCTATCAGATCGGACACACCAGGGAGTATATAAAGGGTGCCGTCCTTACGGATCAGAGCCTGTCCGGACAGGTACTTTATGGAAAATGTACAGAGTTCCTGTCGCAGGACATTTTGGCGTTTGAACCGGAAAGGAATTGAACTTTTTTTGGAAATAGGGTAAGATAAAGGGTAATGAATGTTGCAGGCAGAGGTGGTTATACATGCAGGATTTGGGAAATACAAGATTTTTCAGAGTAGAAACAGATAAAACAAGCGTCAGGGAAATTCTGGCCGATGTATATGCGGCGTTAACAGAGAAAGGCTATAATCCCGTCAATCAGATCGTAGGCTATATCATGTCAGGCGATCCTACATATATAACAAGCTACAAAAATGCCAGAAGCAAGATCATGAAGGTAGAACGGGATGAGCTGGTAGAGGAAATGCTCACAGAATACATCCGAAGCAATCACTGGCAGTAGGAGTACAGATTTATGCGCATTATGGGGCTTGATTATGGTTCAAAAACAGTGGGGGTGGCAATCAGTGATCCCCTGTTTCTGACAGCACAGGGAATAGAGATCATCCGCAGGAAGGATGAGAACAAGTTACGGCAGACACTTGCCAGGATCGAAGAGCTGATTTTGGAATACGAGGTAGGTGAGATCGTTCTGGGACTGCCCAAAAACATGAATGATACCTGCGGCCCCAGGGTAGAGGCAACTCTGGAATTTCAGGACAAGCTGGAAAGGCGCACGGGACTTCCTGTACATACCTGGGATGAAAGGCTTACAACAGTGGCGGCAGACAAGCTGATGATGGAAGCTGGGGTTCGCCGTGAAAACCGTAAGGAATATGTGGATAAGATAGCCGCAACCCTTATTTTACAGGGATTTTTGGATAACAGGAGAAACTGATCAATGGAAAAAGTTGAATTTACATTAGAGACAGGGGAAACGGTTTCGTTTTATGTACTGGAGCAGACTATGCTCGGCGGAATCCAATATATATTGGTGACGGATGTGGAAGAAGGAGATGGGGAAGCGCTGATTTTAAAGGAGCTTCCTTCTGAAGACGTACAGGAAGAAAGTACCTTTGAAGTGGTCGAGGATGATGAGGAGCTGTCAGCGGTGGCTGCAGTGTTCGAGAACCTGTTAGAGGATGTAGAACTTTCTTGAAAAAGAGAAAAACAGATTGCCCGGGGGATCGGCCTGGCAGCTGTTTCTAAATAATCATACAGTTACTGTTAGGGCTTTGCCGGTTCATGGATATGCTGGAATGGACTGTGATGCTGCGGGAAAAGCGCTGGCGAGAGCGGAAGAGCATCGGATGGTTGCAAAAACAGCGGAAAATGAATGGTTCCGGAAAAACGCTACAGGTACTGCAGGAAATATGGAGGTAAATTTGATTGAAGAAAAATGAAATGAAAAGCAGCTCAGGGCTGAAGATCATTCCGCTTGGAGGTCTTGAGCAAATTGGCATGAACATTACTGCCTTTGAATATGAGGACAGTATTGTTGTGGTAGACTGCGGCCTGTCATTCCCGGAGGATGACATGCTTGGCATCGATCTGGTTATTCCAGACGTGACCTATCTGAAAAACAACATAGAAAAAGTGAAGGGATTTGTGATAACTCATGGCCATGAGGATCATATCGGCGCCCTTCCTTATGTACTCAGGGATATTAATGTTCCCATCTATGCTACAAAGCTGACAATGGGCATTATAGAAAATAAATTAAAGGAGCATAACCTGACAGGGACAACCAAGCGCAAGGTGGTAAAATTCGGGCAGTCCATCAATTTAGGACAGTTTCGGATCGAATTCATCAAGACCAATCACAGCATTGTGGATGCAGCAGCGCTTGCAATTTATTCTCCTGCCGGGATCGTAGTGCATACAGGGGACTTTAAGGTGGACTATACACCGGTTTTCGGTGACGCCATTGACCTGCAGCGTTTTGCGGAAATTGGGAAAAAGGGCGTTCTGGCGTTGATGTGTGATTCCACAAATGCAGAAAGACCCGGTTTTACCCCTTCTGAGAGAACGGTGGGGAGAACCTTTGATATTCTGTTTGAGGAACACAAAAATACCAGGATCATCATAGCAACCTTTGCTTCGAATGTGGACAGGGTTCAGCAGATCATTAATTCTGCTTACAAGTTCGGGCGAAAGGTGGTAGTAGAGGGCCGCAGCATGGTCAATATCATTGATACTGCCACGAACCTGGGGTACTTAAATGTACCGGACAATACCCTGATCGACATTGAACAGTTAAAGAATTATCCGGTGGAAAAGACGGTGATCATTACTACGGGAAGCCAGGGCGAAAGCATGGCTGCGTTAAGCCGTATGGCAGAGGACAATCACCGCAAGATCTCCATTGGGCCTACAGATACGGTTATTTTTTCCTCTCATCCCATTCCGGGAAATGAGAAGGCTGTTACAAATGTCATTAACGAGCTTCTTTTAAAGGGAGCAGACGTTATTTTCCAGGATGTCCATGTGTCGGGACATGCCTGCCAGGAAGAGATCAAGCTGATCTATACGCTGGTTCACCCCAAGTATGCCATTCCCGTACACGGGGAGTTCAAGCATCTGAAGGCACAGGCAAAGATTGCAAGCGAGCTTGGCATTGCAAAGGATCATATTTTTATCCTGCATTCAGGCGACGTGCTGGAGCTTTCTGAGGAGCAGGCGCAGATCACCGGGAAGGTGCCGGTAGGCGATATCCTTGTAGATGGCCTTGGCGTTGGAGATGTAGGAAACATTGTGCTCCGCGACAGACAGCACCTGGCCGAGGATGGTATCATGATCGTGGTTCTGGGGCTGGACGGCGCCAGTGATGAACTGGTAAGCGGGCCGGACATTGTTTCAAGAGGATTTGTGTATGTGAGAGAGTCGGACGAGCTGATGGAAGAAGCCAGGATCGTAGTGAATGACGCAGTAGAGGGATGCCTTTCAAGAGGCGTTGCAGACTGGGGAAAATTAAAAAGTTCCATCAAGGATTCCCTTGGGGATTATGTATGGAAAAAGACAAAGCGCCGTCCTATGATTTTGCCTATTATTATGGAAGTTTAATCTGACAGGTGAGGAGAAGGGGAAATGTTGGATGTACAAATGGAAGCAGCTGCTGTAAGGTATGTAAAGGAAATTAAAAATTCCGATATTTACAAAAGGTACTGCTATCAGCTTGAAAAGATTAAAAAGTCACCGGAGCTGTACGATAAGGTCAATGAATACCGCAAAAAGAATTATGAAATGCAGAGTACGACCCAGGTAGATGAGCTTTTTGATAAAATGGATGCTTTTGAAAGGGAATATGAGAAGTTTCGGGAAAATCCCATTGTAGACGATTTTTTAAAGGCAGAGCTTGCCTTTTGCAGACTGATGCAGGAGCTGGAAACATTTGTGACACAGGAGCTTGACTTTGAGTAGTCTTGACGGAAAGGACAAAGTGACATTATGAAAGCCGGATATATTGTCGGAACTGTTTTGGAAACGATCATAAAGGTAGTAGTGATTGCCGGGGTGGTGCTGTTTGCATTTAAGGGAGCCAGCCAGGCGTATGATTTTGGATACCGGGTTTTTGCGGATCAGCCTGTTTCCGTTGCAGGAGGGAGAACCATCACAGTTGGTATTTCCGAGAATATGACGGTAAAGGATATTGCGCAGATGTTAGAGGAAAAGGGCCTGATCGAGGATGCAAGGCTGTTTGTGGTACAGGAGCTGCTTTCTGCTTACCATAAGGAGATCAAACCCGGAATATATGATCTGAGTACCGACATGACGGCGGCACAGATGCTGGAGATCATGTCAACCCCTGCCCAGCAGGACACACAGGAAGAGAATACGGCATCAGAAGCGGAAGTGGAGCAGAGTGCAGAGGAGGACGCCCTTTCAGAGAATATTTTGGAGAACCCTGAAATGCAAGGGGAATAGATGGAGAGTCAGCGGTGATCACGGAAGAGAGAATCAGTACATTTATCAGTTCTTTTGATACGGGGAATACGCCTTTTCTGGAAGAACTGGAGCAATATGCAAAAAAGACAGATGTGCCAATCATCAGACCACAGGTACAAAATCTGCTAAAGCTTCTTCTTGCAATGAAGGAGCCCAAAACGATTTTGGAGGTAGGAACAGCAATCGGGTTTTCTGCGCTTTTGATGAGCGAATACGGCCCCAGGGGCTGTCATATTACCACCATTGAAAAGTATGAAGTAAGAATTCCCATTGCAAGGGAAAATTTTAAAAAGGCCGGAAAAGAGAAGGAGATCACCTTGATAGAAGGGGATGCCACCCAGATCCTGAAGGAATTGACGGGACCCTATGACATGATCTTCATGGATGCTGCTAAGGGGCAGTATATCCATTTCCTGCCTGATATTTTAAGACTGTTGCCCACAGGAGGGATCCTGATCTCGGATAATGTGCTTCAGGATGGAGATGTACTGCAGTCGCGGTATGCCGTGACCAGAAGGGATCGGACGATCCACAGCAGAATGCGTGAGTATTTGTATGAATTGAAGCATCATGAGGGACTGCAGACAGATATCCTTCCCATAGGAGATGGGGTAACAGTCAGCGTAAAGAAGGAACAGGCATGAGCATAGGTAAGCTGCAGGCGTTGGTCTGCGATCATGAGGAATTATCAGCTGCGCTGAAAGCAGGAGCGGATGAAATCTGCTTAAAGAAAACAGGGAAATGCTTTTCGGAGGAGGAGATCGAACGGGAGATAGCAGGGATCCATCAGGCAAAGGCAAAGGCCGTGGTGCAGATGGAGCTGTTTGCCCATAATGCAGATCTTAAAGAGGCAGAAAGAAATTTAATAACCCTGGAAAGCTTAGGGGCTGACGGGGTGATCCTGGCAGATCCGGGAGTAGTATCCCTTGCAAAGGAAAAGACCAAAAACCTGCAGATCCAGATCTCTGCGTGGATGAACAATACCAATGAACTGACAGCACAGTTCTGGGCAGATTATGGCGCTTCCAGGATCTATCTTACACAGGAGCTGTCCATACCGGAGATGCAGAATATAGCAGAGCATATGGAAGGAAAGCTGGAGCTTGGCTGTCTTTTGTGGGGGCCAAGGTGTCTTTCGAGATCAGGAAGAAGGCTCCTGAAAAGCTATCTGGGAGATCAAGCAGAGGGATTAAGGCGTAAGATGCTGGCAGAGGAGACACGAAGAGGCGAGTATATGCCGGTATATGAGGATGAAACCGGTACCTACATCTTCGCAGAAAAGGAAACGGACAGACTTTCAGAGCTTTTTGCCCTGGTGCAGGCAGGAATAAGCTGTTTTCAGGTGGAAGGACGGGGAGCCGCACAGGTAGAAAGCAGGATCCGCAGATGCAGGGAAGTGCTGTCTCTATCAGAAAAGTGATGTTGTACAACATGCACAGGGCTTTTCTTTTGTGATAATTCTTTTTCGCCAAAACTGATAAAAATGGAAAAAGGGTATTGCAATTTAGAAAATTATAGGGTATGTTATAGAAAACGAAGGGGAAATCCTTCTTATAAGTATTATGAACGAAGATGTTCCAAAAGTTTTTTTGGAGCATTTTTTGTTTTTAAGGAAAATACAAGGAAAGGGAGTAGTTAAGATGAGTGAATTAGTAAATGTGGAAGAACTCTTTGGGAGTAAAGTATTCACCCGCGCTACCATGAGAGAGCGCCTGCCCAAAAATGTTTACAAGGAAGTAATCAAGGTAATGGATCAGGGCGGAGAGCTGTCGCTGGAAGCTGCAGATGTTGTTGCAAAAGCAATGAAGGACTGGGCCGTTGAAAACGGAGCAACCCATTATACTCACTGGTTTCAGCCTCTGACCGGAATTACCGCAGAAAAGCATGATTCCTTTGTTTCTCATCCAGATGAGAATGGAAAAATGCTGATGGAGTTTTCCGGAAAAGAATTGATAAAGGGCGAACCTGATGCATCTTCTTTCCCTTCAGGCGGTCTTCGTGCAACCTTTGAAGCAAGAGGATATACAGCATGGGATATTACTTCACCTGCTTTCTTAAAGGAAGACGCTACAGGCGTGATCCTCTGCATCCCTACAGCATTCTGCTCCTATAAGGGAGAGGCGCTGGATAAGAAGACACCGCTTCTTCGTTCCATGGAAGCGATCAGCCAGCAGGCAGTCCGTATTGTCCGTCTGTTCGGCAACACGGAAGCAACTAAGGTGGTTGCAAGCGTAGGACCTGAGCAGGAATATTTCCTGGTTGACAGAGAAAAGTATTTAAAGAGACCTGACCTTATCTTTGCAGGAAGAACCTTATTCGGAGCGCCTGCACCTAAGGGACAGGAAATGGAAGATCATTACTTTGGAACCATTCGTGAGCGTATCGGCGCCTTCATGAAGGATCTGAACATTGAACTGTGGAAGCTTGGAGTTACTGCAAAGACTCAGCATAATGAGGTTGCGCCTGCACAGCATGAGCTTGCACCTATTTATGAAACAGCTAATATTGCCGTTGACCATAACCAGCTTGTAATGGAGACCATGAAGAAGGTGGCTGGCCGCCATGGCCTTACCTGCCTGCTCCATGAGAAGCCCTTCGCAGGTGTAAATGGATCCGGTAAGCATAATAACTGGTCTCTTACAACAGATAATGGAGTGAACCTTTTGGATCCCGGCGATACACCGAACGAAAACATTCAGTTCCTGTTAGTGTTAGCCTGCATTATCAAGGCAGTTGATATTCACGCTGACCTGCTTCGTCAGAGCGCATCTGATGTAGGAAACGACCACAGACTTGGTGCAAATGAGGCGCCTCCGGCAATCATTTCCATTTTCCTTGGGGAACAGCTTGAGGATGTGGTAAAGCAGCTTGTTGAGACCGGTGAGGCAGCACATGTGCTTCAGGGAGGAAAACTGGAAACAGGCGTATCGACTCTTCCTGATTTCACAAAGGATGCTACCGACAGAAACAGAACGTCACCCTTTGCATTTACCGGTAATAAGTTTGAGTTCCGTATGGTTGGTTCCGCTGACTCCATTGCAAGCCCCAACACGACCTTAAATGCCATTGTAGCAGAAGCATTTTGCGAGGCTGCTGATATTTTGGAGAAGGCAGATGACTTTGATCTTGCAGTACATGACCTGATCAAGGAGTACATGACAAAGCACCAGAGAATTATCTTTAACGGAAACGGCTATTCAGACGAGTGGGTAGCAGAGGCAGAAAGAAGAGGACTTCCCAACATTAAGTCCATGATTGAAGCTGTAGATACGCTTACTACGGAAAAGTCCGTAAATCTGTTTGAGAAATTTGGTATCTTTACCAAGACAGAGCTGGAGTCCCGTGCAGAGGTTCTCTATGAAACCTATGCGAAGACCATTAATATTGAAGCACTTACCATGATCGACATGGCTTCCAAGCAGTATGTGCCTGCAATCGTTAAGTATACAAAATCACTGGCAGATACCGTGGTTGCAGTAAAGGATGCAGGAGCAGACGCACAGGTACAGACAGAAATCCTGAAGGCTGTAAACGGAAAGCTTGGAGAAGTAAAGTCAGCTTTGGCAAAGCTGGAAGAAGCAGAGGCAAAGGCTGCAGCAATGGATAACGTAAAGGATCAGGCATTCTTCTACAAGGATGTTGTGAAAACAGCCATGGATGAGCTCCGTGCCCCTGTAGATGAAGTGGAAATGATGGTAGACAAGAAGGCATGGCCGGTTCCCAGCTATGCAGACCTGATGTTTGAAGTATAAATAGGTAATCCTTACCCTCCCTTTAAGATAATAATAGCAAAAGCCCCGGCAATGCCGGGGCTTTTGGAATGTTCAAAACTTAGTTTAATCAACCTTTACTTCCAGGTAGCCAAGAAGCTTACTCATATCATATTCGTTTAAGATGCCAAGATTGGAGTCATAAAATTTCCCTTCGAAATGAATGAGATAATGGCAGTACCTTCCCATTTTTTCCATAAGGATACAGCACTTGGGAAGTGTAGCGGGCTTTCCTTCTGTGTACATGATCACATCACTGTGATCGATCCCGTAATAATTCAGTGCGGAGATCATTCTGCCCATGGTGGCCTGCCATTCCCTGCAGTCCATAACGGTGATCACTTCCGCAATGGTAATTCCGGCCAGCATGGCAACACAGCTTTGACCACACAAGCCGTCCTCCGGCTGGATGATCACATCAATGTGGTCGATCTTGCGGATGGGATGCTCAAAGTCATAAGGACTGTTCTGGTTCATCTGGATCAGGCTGCCGGTAATGTGGAGAAGGATCTTGTGCTTTTGATTGATATTAATGGTGCTGACATCCGCTTCCGTCAGATGGATCTGATAATTTCCGCCTTTTCCGTCAGGAGTAAGCTCACAGTCGATGATCCGGTTATCCAGAACGATATCCGCTTTGATCACATCCCGCAGCTTACAGACCTCCCATACATTAAAGGGAATGCGGATGGTATAAAGGCCCCCGTTTTTTTCGATTTTCCCGTCAAAAAAATACCTCATTTGTAACCCTCCTGATAACACTTCTATAGGAAAAAGATAACAGATTTCAGAGGGATTGAAAACATGTTTTCGTGAAAAAAGGGGCAAGTATCTCAAAAAAAACAGCCTGTCAAAAAAGTAACAAAAAAAATAGGAAAATAGGGCTTGCCAAACGGAGAATAATCAGTTATAATACCAAAGGTAATCAACATTGGGCTATCGCCAAACGGTAAGGCAACGGACTCTGACTCCGTCATTTCAAGGTTCGAATCCTTGTAGCCCAGCTACGAAACTCCAACCGAATGCGTTGGAGTTTTCTTTATATTTTATATAAGGAAGGAGAAGCCATGTACAGCTACAAGACCAGGATCAGATACAGTGAGCTTGATGCAACGGGACATTTAAAAATAGAATCGCTTCTGGATTATTTTCAGGACTGCTCTACTTTTCAGTCAGAGGATCTGGGGATCGGAGCGGAATATTTAAAAAAGCAGCATATGGTCTGGGTGATGTCTTACTGGCAGATCCAGGTGGAACGTTATCCGGTTCTGGGAGAAACGGTAACGGTGGGAACTCTGCCCTATGAATTTAAGGGCTTTATGGGTTTCAGAAATTTTGTTATGATAGATGAAGAGGGAAAGAGGATTGCCTGTGCCAATACCCTCTGGAGCCTGATCCACACTGAAAATGCAACTCCCATGCGGCCGACAGAGGAAATGATTGGAAAATATGTGCTGGAGCCCAAGATCCAAATGGATTATGAGCCCAGGAAGATCAAGGTGCCGGAGAAACTCAGCCCCGGATCGGAGATCCAGATAAAAAGTCATCATCTGGATACCAATCAGCATGTAAACAATGGCCAGTATGTAAAGATCGCCATGGACTGTATCACAAAAATGCCGCAAATCATACAACTCCGCGCTGAATACAGAAAACAGGCATATTTAAATGATATTTTAATCCCCTATACGGCAGTTACGGAAGAGGGAAGATATATTGTAGTATTGAAAAATGAGCAGGATGCGGTCTGCTGTATCGTAGAGCTGCAGGGAAAAGAGTGTTACGGGAAGGATAAGAAATAATGATCAGATTAGGAGAAAGACAGGATTTGTCCATTGCCAAAATCGTATCCTTTGGGGTATATCTGGAGGATATCCGGCAGCCGGAGGAGGAAAGAGAACGTGTTTTGCTTCCGGCAAAGGAGGTTTCAGAGGATGCGCAGGTCGGTGACAGCCTGAATGTGTTTATTTACCGGGATTCCAAGGACAGGCTGATCGCCACTACCAGGCAGACGGAATTTTCTGTAGGAGAAACGGCGGTGCTTGAGGTATCTCAGGTAGGAAAGATCGGCGCTTTTTTAAAGTGGTCTCTGGAAAAGGATCTGCTCTTACCCTTTAAGGAACAGACGGCAAGTGTTAAGCCGGGGGATTTCTGTCTTGTAGCGCTTTATATCGACAAAAGCGGAAGACTGTGCACAACCATGAAGGTATACCCTTATCTGCGCCTTGACAGCCCTTATGGGAAGGATGACAGGGTAGAGGGAATAGTATACGAGGTCAGTCAGCGCTTTGGAACCTTTGTGGCGGTGGACGACAGGTACAGTGCCTTGATCCCAGCAGCAGAACCGGCAGAATACAGGCCGAGTGACAGAGTAAGCGCCAGGGTGGTGAAGGTGCTTGAGGACGGGAAATTAACCCTCAGCCTGAAGGATAAGGCTTACCTTCAAATCGAGAAGGACGCTGTCAGGGTGATGGAAATGATCGATCAGGCAGGAGGCAGGCTCCCTTTCAGCGATAAGGCAGCAGCAGAAGTGATCCGTGAAAAGACCGGCATGAGCAGGAATGAATTTAAACGTGCGGTAGGAAGTCTTTACAAGCAAAGACTGATCGTCATAGAGCCGGATGGCATTAGAAAGGTTTCCCATGAATAGTAAAAAGGCAAATTGGATTTTTTTGATCACCATTGTGTTATATATAACGGCAAGCTATGTGATAGTGTTTGCCTTCCCTCAGGTTGCAGAAAGCGCTCGGGCTAATATTCTGCTTGCAGAAGCCGTTATTTTGCTTCCCATCTTGATAACGGCATTGCTTTCAGGAGAAAAGCTGCCGCAGTTTCTGGGATTTCATAAAATGAAGATAAGTTCTCTTTTTATGATCCTTTTATTTACCATTCTGACCCAGCCTGCGATCACGCTTCCCAACCTGATTTCCCAGATCTGGGTGGAAAATACGGCAGTGGAGATGATGAGCGGCTTTTTTGCGGGAAATCAGTCTTTCCTGGGCCTGTTTTTCCCCATGGCCGTTTTAGCTCCTTTGTGTGAGGAGATGACCTGCAGAGGAGCCTATTATGGTTCCTACAAGCGGAGCGGAAGAAATCTTGGGGCAGCCCTGCTTTCGGCGGCTGTCTTTGCCGTGATCCATCTGAATTTCAACCAGGCAGGCTATGCTTTTGTAATGGGGATTTTGGCGGTTCTTCTGGTGGAAGCCACAGGAAGCCTGTGGTCCTCCGTTCTTTATCATGGGCTGATCAATGGCAGCCAGGTGATCCTGATGTATACGATCTTAAATAATAACGAAGATTTTTATGCACAGCAGATGGAAATGATCACCACAGATACTATGCTTTATACCATCGGCGCCTACCTGGTGTTGACAGCGGTTACGCTGCCGTTAGCGTGGGCGGTGTTAGTATGGATAGGGAAAAACCAGGGAAGAAGCGTAGAGTTTCAGATGCTTTGGAAAAGAACTAAACAAAAAAAGGACAAGCTCATCACCCTGCCGGTGATCCTTGGACTTGTCCTTTGCGTTCTGGTTATGACGGGAATTTTGCAGCTGCTGATCGGAAGCCTGCTGCAGAGGTTTTAAACAGTCATATCAAAATTGCTTCCCACATAAGGGTTTACAGAAAGCTCCATGGTAGAACGACTGATCATATCGATCAGTCCTGCCCCTGCGCTTTCAGAATTTTCAAGGGCTTTGTCAAGTACGGCAAGGCCCACTTTATTATTCAGCTCAATGCTAGAGAGTGTGGTTGATAATTCCGGAATGTTCATACTGCCTCCATTCTGCGCACGAACCTTTCACCTGCAGGTGCTGCGCACTGTAATTCATTTCTGTTTACAGCTTTTTCTCTACTTTCATTATAACACAGGGAGCCCAAAAGAAAAGTGTAAAAACGCAAAATTGCCGTTTTGTGTAGGTTGTATAGGCCCATAAAGTGGAAAAACCAGGAAAAGAGTATAAAAATACACAAAAAAATCATAATTACAGGTAGATTTCTTTGTGTATTTATATTAAAATGATAAGTAAAGCGTTAAGAAATAAGAGACTTTCAAGCAGATTGGAAGAGAAACCATTGTTTAAAATGTATAGGGTATAGCTTTGAGAAGGGGGAGGGAGATATGATTTCTAACCAGATACTGCAAAATACTATTGAGGGGCTGAAGGCAATCGCCAGAGTCGATTTTGGGGTTATGGACACGGACGGGAAGGAGGCCGCTTCCACAACGCAGGGGATAGCGGCATGCGGGCCGGAGGCAGTGGAATTTGCCAAATCACAGGCTGATTCCCAGGAGATCAAGGGATTTCAGTATTTTAAGATTTATGATGATCAACAGCCGGAATATGTACTAATTGCTGCAGGCACCGGCGAAGATGTTTACATGGTGGGGAAAATGGCGGCATTCCAGATCCAGGGACTGCTGGTAGCATATAAGGAGCGTTTTGATAAGGATAATTTTATCAAGAACCTTCTGCTGGATAACCTGCTTTTGATCGACATTTACAGCAGGGCTAAAAAGCTTCATATCCAGACGGATGTGAAGAGGGTCGTTATGATTGTGGAAACAGCTGAAGGAAAAGACAATAATATTCTCGAGATGATGCGTACCTTCTTTGGAAGCGGCAGCAGGGACTTTGTTACTGCGGTAGATGAAAACAATGTGATCGTGGTAAAGGACCTGACAGACGGGGATGATACCAGGGAAATTGAAAAGGCAGCGGCGGCAATGGAAAGCTTTCTTGAGCGGGAAGGCATGACGGGGATCCATATTGCCTTCGGCACGGTTGTAAAGGAGATCAAAGAGGTGAGCCGTTCCTACAAGGAAGCAAAAATGGCCATGGATGTAGGGAAGATCTTCTTCGATGAAAGAAATATCATTGCATACAGCGAGCTTGGGATCGGAAGACTGATTTACCAGCTTCCCATTCCCCTTTGCAAAATGTTCATTAAAGAAATCTTTGGAGGAAAGAGCCCGGATGACTTTGATGAGGAAACACTTACAACGATCAATAAGTTCTTTGAAAACAGCCTGAATGTTTCTGAAACCTCCAGACAGCTTTTCATTCACAGGAACACACTTGTTTATCGTCTGGATAAGCTGCAGAAAAATACCGGACTGGATCTGAGGGTTTTTGAGGATGCGATCACATTCCGGATTGCACTTATGGTTGTAAAGTATATGAATTATATGGAAAGCTTTGAATATTAAAATCGAGATATAAGGTACAGAGGTGAAAAAAGTGGCAAGAACCGATAGTAGAGGAAAAAGAAGAAAAAGACTGGCAGGGGATCAGGATGAGATCATTACCCTTCAGGATGTGACGAAGGTGTATACGACAGGAGCACCGGCGCTCAGCAATGTGAATTTACATATCAAAAAGGGAGAGTTTGTCTTTATTGTAGGCGACAGTGGATCCGGAAAATCCACCATGATCAAGCTTCTTTTAAGAGAACTGGTTCCCTCTTCAGGCAGCATCAACGTCATGGGCTATGATCTGACCAGGATCCGTCACAGAAAGATCCCCAAATTCAGAAGAAACCTTGGGATCGTATTCCAGGATTTCAGGCTGCTGAAGGACCGCAACGTTTATGAAAACGTAGCCTTTGCGCAAAGGATCGTGCAGGTGCCCAGCAAGGAGATCAAGCGCAATGTTCCCAGCATTCTTGCCACAGTGGGTCTGGCAGGAAAATATAAGGCAAAGCCCAGGCAGCTTTCCGGCGGAGAGCAGCAGAGAGTAGCCATAGCAAGGGCTTTGGTAAACAGGCCAAGTATTCTGCTGGCCGACGAGCCTACAGGTAATCTGGATCCCAAGAATTCCTGGGAGATCATGAAGCTTTTGGAGCAGATCAATGAAAATGGAACAACGGTACTTGTGGTAACACACAATCGTGAAATTGTAAATGCAATGCAAAAGAGAGTCGTTACAATGAAGAAGGGCGTTATTGTCAGCGACGAGGAAAAGGGTGGTTATATCGATGAGGATTAGTACATTTTTTTATACCATCAAGCAGGGATTTGTTAATATATTCAGAAATAAGTGGTTTTCACTTGCTTCCATAGCAACCATTGGAGCGTGCCTTTTTCTCTTTGGAATGTTTTATTCTGTACTGGCCAATTTTCAAAATATTGTAAAAACGGCTCAGGAAGGCGTATCGGTAACGGTTTTCTTTGATGAAGGGATCAGCCAGGAAAAGATAGAAGAGATCGGCGCACTCATCGACAAAAGGCCGGAGGTTTCCAAGAAGGTCTTTATTTCTGCGGATGAGGCATGGAATAGCTTTAAGGACGAATATCTGGGAGAATATGCGGACGGCTTTACGGAAAATCCTCTTGCGGATTCTGCCAGCTATGAAATTTATTTAAATGATGTGTCGATGCAGCCGGCTCTTGTAACCTATCTGGAGGGTGTGGAAGGGATCAGGCTTGTAAACCGTTCCGAGGTTACGGCAGCTACGCTGACAGGCGTAAATGCCCTGGTGGCATATATTTCTCTGGGGATTATTGTGATCTTGTTTGCAGTATCTATTTTCTTGATCAGCAATACGGTAACTATTGGTATCTCTGTGAGAAAAGAGGAAATTTCCATTATGAAATATATTGGAGCAACCGACTTTTTTGTCCGTTCTCCTTTTGTGATCGAAGGTATGCTGATCGGTGTGATCGGCGCACTGATCCCTACCGGTATTATTTATGTACTTTATAACAAGGTAATCGCATACATTGTGGAAAGATTTGCTTCCCTTTCAAAGCTGCTTTCCTTTCTTCCTGTGGAAACCATCTTTTCTACGCTGTTTCCGGTATCCATTGCCATGGGAGTCGGGATTGGTTTTCTGGGAAGTATTATAACGGTCAGAAAGCATCTGAGAGTATAAGGATAAAAGAATGAAGCGGTGGAAAAGGTTTTTGTGTGTGGCGCTTGGCTTTGCGCTGATTTTCGGAATGGCCCTGCGGTATCCGGATACTGCTTTTGCAAGTGAACTGACCAATGACAGCATTAAGCAAAAGGAAGCGGAGATCAGCAAAGCAAAGGAAGAAAAAAAGGCTTTGCAGAGCGGACTGACAAATGTAAAGGAATTAAAGAAGCAGTTAGAAGCATCCAAGGCTGATCTGGCAAGCTATGTGGCAGAGCTGGACGGCAACCTTTCAGATATCCAGGCGAAGATCGATGAGCTGAAAGCGCTGATCGAAACGAAGGAGCAGGAGATCACGGAAAAGGAAGCTGAACTGGAAACGGCGCTTGCCACCCAGCAGGAGCAGTATGAAGCCATGAAGAGCCGGATCAAGTTCATGTATGAAAAGGGTGACAGTCTGGCCTTGGAGGTCTTTTTTGACTCGGAAAGCTTTGGAGAAATGCTGAATAAGGCAGATTATATAGAAATGCTTTCCGGTTATGACCGCAAGAAGCTGGATGAATATGTAGAATACGCAAATTATGTTGCGCTATGTAAGGAGAGCCTGGAGGAAGAAAAGTCGGTTCTGGACGAAGCAAAGGCAGCCCAGGAGGAAGAGGAAGCTTCCTTAAATGAACTGATCGCCACAAAGGAGCAGGAAATTTACCAGGTATCTTCCGATATTCAGAATAAGGAAGCGGCCATCAAGGAATATGAGGCAGATATTGCCGCTCAGAACGAAACGATTTCCGCACTGGAAAAGGCAGTGGCGGAAGAAAGGGCAAGACTTGCCGCAGAGCAGGGAAGAAAATATGACGGCGGCGTTTTCACATGGCCTGCGCCTTCTTATACCAGAATTTCGGATGACTATGGTAATCGTATGCATCCTATTTTGGGAATTCAGAAATTTCATAATGGAATTGATATGGCTGCGCCGGGAGGAACCCCTATTCTTGCAGCGTATGATGGAAAGGTAGTAGCGGCGGATTACAGCAGCAGCATGGGCAACTATGTGATGATCGATCATGGAGACAGTCTCTACACGATCTATATGCATGCATCGGCGTTATATGTTTCCAAGGGGCAGGAGGTTTCTAAAGGGGCCAAGATCGCTGCAGTGGGAACAACCGGCAGATCTACCGGAAATCATTTGCATTTCAGCGTGAGATTAAATGGAAGCTATGTAAATCCATGGAGTTATTTGAGATCATAAGTGATGGGAAAGGATGGATCGGAATTGAATCAGTCATCAGAGGATCTGGAAAATATAACATCTGAAGGGGAGGCTCCCCAGACAGAGGAAATGGTTAAAAAACATGGCAGCAGCTTTGGAAAGGGAATTCTCTGCGGAATCTTGATCACTTCCGTGGTCATGGCAGGCACGGCCTTTGCCTTTTATGCAGTTCAAAACAGCCGAACGCTAAAGAGCGTGCGGATGGAGGAACAGGCAGGGGAAAACAAAGAGCTTGTTACGGAAGAAACCATGCAGAAAATGAAAACCATAGAAGAGGTGATTGATACTTATTACTATGGAGAAGAGGTTACAATGGAGGCGCTTCAGGACGGGGTATATAAGGGGATTGTGGAGGCCTTAAATGATCCCTATTCAGAGTATTATTCCAAGGAAGAGCTTGAAGATGTGCTGAACAGCAATCAGGGCGTTTCTTACGGAATTGGCGCTTATATCAGCCTGGATCAGAAAATGAATATGCCCATGATCGCAGGGGTGATGGAGGATACTCCTGCCAAGGAGGCCGGGCTTTTAGAGGGAGATATTATTTATCAGGTAGATGGAGAGTATACCCAGGGACTTAGTGTAACCAAGGTGGTAAGCATGGTCAAGGGAAGAGAGGGAACAACCGTCCACCTGACGATTTACCGGGAAGGGGAAGCTGATTACCTGGAGCTTGACATTGTAAGAGCAAAGCAGATCGAAAGCACGACCGTGGATTACGGTATGGTGGAAAATGAGGATGGCATTGGCTATCTGCGTATCCGGGAGTTTGATACGGTTACGGTAGACCAGTATACGGAGGCCATGGCGTATTTAAAGGAAAATGGCATGAAGGCCATGATCCTGGATCTTCGGAGCAATCCCGGAGGAGATCTGACTGCGGTAGTAGACATTGCAAGAAAGATCCTGCCGGAAGGAATGATCGTTTACACGGAGGATAAAAACGGAGAACGTAAGGAATATACCGGAGATGGCTCAAACGAGCTTCAGATCCCCCTTACGGTATTGGTGAACGGCTATTCCGCCAGCGCATCTGAGATCCTGGCCGGAGCTATTCAGGATTATGACAAGGGCACGCTGATAGGAACAACCACCTATGGAAAGGGAATTGTTCAGAGGATCCACAGATTAAATGACGGAACGGCAATTAAACTGACGGTCAGCGCCTATTTTACTCCTTCCGGGCGCAATATCCACGGCATTGGAATTACCCCTGATATTGAGCTGGAATATGACCAGGAAGCATATGATGCGGATGGAACAGATAATCAGGTGGAAAAGGCAATAGAAGTCTTAAAGAAGATCAGGTAACTGGAAAATAAGAGGCTGCACTTTTCTGATTACTTCGCAAATGAACAAATTCACCGCAGGCACGCTCCCGCTACTCTCAGCCGTAGTGGTACATAAGGTGCTGAAATACAGCACCTAAGTACCAACGGCTTCAAAGTGCACTGCTTGCGAATTGTTATTTGCGAAGTGGTTTTATGTGCAGACCAACTTTTCCAGTCCCCTGATCTTAATTTGTGTAGCTAGTAGAGCTGCCGTTAATATAGTCAATAAAATTTTCCGTGATGTTATCCATCATCTCCATATTGCGGCGGGAGTATTCTCCGGCATTCTGGCCGATGGCGTCCGTATAATTCATTCCCTCTTTAATATATTCCTCCGTAAACCGGAAGCTGCAAAGAGATCTGGTCAGTGTAGGAGATACGCTGGCAAAAAGGCTTTTGGGAGCCACAACCCCGAATATATTCATGGCGCAGACGCTGGGTGAAAAATCATAGGTGTCATAAGGGTTTGCGTCCGCAATAGACCCCTGAAAAATGCCTACGCAGGGACTTCCTGAAGCGGAAGTCAGATCTGCCATGATCATGCTTTCGGAAACAGCAATATCAGATAAAAACGTGGTAATAGGCTGTTCTGATATGTTGGAAAGATCATGAAGCACGGGAAAGCTATGGGCAGGCGACATGACGGAATTGTAAAACTGTTCGTATTCATCCATGCCGCTCAGGCAGCCGAGAACCGTTTTGGGTGTCAGAACGGAACCATACTTATAGGGGTCGCCGGCAGGGGACATCTGCTGGTAAGTGGCTTTGCCTTCCTCACTTCGGAAATAAGGCCCCAGCTCTCCATAATAGAAGATCTGTACATCAGGATTGGCAGGATCGTAGGCATGAAAGCCAAAGCCTGCGTACTCGCCGGCTGTTTCGATTTTCCACCCCTTAGGAAGGTTCATGGTAAAGTTGCCGCCGTCATAATATTCCAACTCATAAGCAGCGGAGGTTTGCGGGTCAGAACTCTGATCGGGAGAGGTCTGGCCGGAAGAACTGCTGCCCTGGGTATAGTAGGAGGCATCGGGAACAAAGCTGTTCATAGCATCCTTAAGAGCCTGGACAGTAGCGTCAGGGTCATTTTGGAAATAGGTAGCGGTATATACGGCAATACTTTGGTCTGAAAGGTTTTCGGCAAAGCTCATGACCTCTAAGGTGGCGCCGGTGTTGCTGTCCGGGTAAGCAAAACGGATTCCGTAAATATCCCGGCCCTCTACGCCGAGAGGAGTGGGTTCTCCGCTGTCCTCCAGCAGGTTTTCTTCAAACTGCATCTGTGCGCTGTATCTCTGCTCTTCCAGATACTGCCAGGCATCAGGCCCTTTCAGTACATGAAGGATTTGCAGGAAGGGAGCGGCCAGGGTGCTTCCTGTGTAGATAACGGCACCGCCGCCGTTTGACATCTGGGCCGTGTAGGAAGACAGATACAGGAAAGAGAATTCCATAGGTTCACTGCTGAATACCGTATAATCACCGTAGTCAGTTCCTTCCTCGGCATTCGTGTCTGCGTCTGCATCGTTTTCCTGTTCCTGGGGTTCGTTTTCCTCTTCCTCTGTCTGGGCAAGGGAATCCTCAAAGTCAAGGTCTCCCATAAGAGACTCGTCATCTTCTACGGATAGGTAGGCGGCATTCAGTACATTATAAGCCCCTGTGGCGTGATAGATCTTCTGGTCAAGAAGCACGCAGTCATCACCGCATAAAGTGAAGCTTTGCTTGGAGCCGTCTGTACCTGAAAAGGTAAAGGTGTAGGTGGTCAGATCCTCGCTTTCCTCCGCTTTCTTTTGGACGGTAATATCGGAAAGAGCATCAAATACATTGTTGATCGTTTCCGGATTGCTGATGAAAACAGGATCTTCTGCGTAATCTCCGGTAGTAATATAAACGGTAAGGGATGGAGGATTGCCGTGGTCATAGCTTTTCGCCCATTTAGCAGCCTCCTTTCCTACACGTTCCATATAGACATTGCTGCGCCTGGGGGCACAGCCTGCAAGGGCAAAGAGCTGCGAAAAAATAAGTAAGGCGCATAAAATGGAAATGCCTTTAAATTTTCTTGTTTTCATGTATCATTCTCCTTTTTTAATAAGCAAGTCCTTTAATGTTCAGATCCTTTGCAAGATCACAGTCAACAACATAAACCATACCGCCGGATTCCTGTGCCTGCTGCTGTTTCTGACCCAGGTAATTTGCCCAGTCTTCACTGCTGTAGTAGGCGATCAGATTATTGACGTCATCCACTGTGGCGTCAAAGGGCAGCGCAGTTGTTTCGATCAGGAAATACTGACCGGAACCGCTCCAGGTTTCTACTGCAACCTGGGCATGGCCGGGAGTAAATACGATCATAGGGTGCATATCTGCGGACTGCAGTACGCTGGCCATCAGGATGGCGGTTTCAATACAGATACCGGACTGACTGGCAAGGACCGCATCAGGCATCAGCACCCGCTGGGTAGCATTCAGGGAATAAGCGCCCATATTGTACCGTACCCCCATGGCGCTGATGGCGCTTTGGATAGCGGCCACCTGGATCATGGTTACATAGGCCTCCTCGCCCTGGCCATAGCCATAGCTGTACTGGTAACCGGGAAGAATTCCGTTGGAGCTGCCGAAGGTGTTTTCCAGCCAGGCAACAGCGTTGCGGCGCACGGCAAGAACACCGTCAGATTCAGGAGTCATCCATGCCAGTACGTTATCGTTCTGGATAATTCCGAATTCGTCGCTGTAAGGGCGGTAATCATAAATGCTGTACAGCTTTAAGGGTTTGCTGTCCTGTGCAAGAACCTCACCGGTAATGTCATCCGTGATCTTAAAGATGATCTGGGTATCCCTGGCAGAAGAAAGGTCAGGCATCTCCGAAAGAATGGGAGGCTTGATCATTAAGTAGGTAATTTCCGGGGTGATAGTCAGTTTCTGCTCATAAACCTGAGTAAATCCGGGAATTTCAGCGGTGACAGTCACACTTCCGATTCCCTTATCCGTATAGATCATCAGATTGACAATGGAATTTGCAGCCGGGTAGAGATTGGGATAGATCTCATCAGTCATGGTATAGTGAAGAAAAACCACAGGATCCTTTGTCATATAGCCTTCCTGAGGAAGAACGCCGCCGGAACAGGCAGTCATGATTTCCTCGCCCAGCACCTTCAAATTGGCATCAAGAGTATCGGCGCAGTGTATGTATTCGCTGGCGAGCAGGTCGTTGATCGTAGTTTCATAGGCGCCGGCAACGATGCTCATACGCTGTATGATCTGGGCGGCAGAATAATAACGGAGCACATCCCCCGTGGTGCCCCAGGATTCCGCTTCCAGGTATTTGATCATCATATCCACAGAGGAAGAGTACAGGGGCCAGATCTCCTCCATGTAGGAGGGAGTATCCAGTGCCTTATATTGCTCTTTTACCTGCAGGGCAGCCTGATAAACCTCATATAGATAGCTTTGATAGTCTTCCTGGGAGCCGGCAATTGCATCCAGCAGCATGACGCCTTCGTCATATTGATTGACGTAAAAGGAAAGCGTCTGGTACATCACTGAAAGAGAAGAAAGGGCGTCTGTGTAATATTCCTGCTGCGCATCATAAACCGCCTGCCCCCGTTCTGTTGAAGGAGCGCTTTGCTGCTCGGTTTCCTGCATACATTTGCGGAGCGCACCGATCTTCTGATCCAGCAGTTCTGCATTGGAACGGCACAGCTCCACATATTCGGAGACATCTTCTCCGGGGACAAGCCCATAGGTTCTGCTGGCCATATTGCTTGCAATGGAAATGCAGTCATTAAGAATGGGCTGGGCCTTTGTAATGGACTGCTCCACCTGCTGTAAAAACGCCTGATCCTTTTTGCCTGAGGCGGAACCACAGGAGGTACAGGCGGTGCAAAGCAGGGCGGTTGCCAGTAAAACACAGAGAAATTTTTTCATTTTGATCTGTTTCATGGTAGGTCACTCCTTTTTTTAATGTTGTAGATCTTTTGCCAGCTTCCAAAGGTCGTCATCATTTGACAGCTCGTAAAGTGTTTTGTTTATTTGAAAATGGTGATTGTTAAAGGAAAAAGAGCATTGCGTTCCGTCCGCCATTGTAAAAACAAAAATATCATCATAATCGGTGCTCATGAGGTCCGCTTCCTTTTCGATCCTGATCTGTAAAATGGCATCTAAAACAGAACGGATGGTATCAGCGTCCGTGATCTCATACTGAGAGGAGGCTTCCCGCATACAATAATAGGTAAGGCTTACAGGCTGCTGATCTTCGTTTGGCAGCTTTTGAGCAGTCTCGTCGCACAACACAGACAGAGAAGAAGATTTTAAATTAGAAGAATTGTTTGGGGAAAATGCTGCTTTGCAGGAAACCAGAAAGAATCCTGCATACAACAGGATAAGTACGGAAAATGTTTTTCTTTTGATCAACATATGAGATAGACTTCCTTTTACCGACATAGATTTCTTTTATTGATGTCCTTTTCTTACATCATATAATAGAGATCTGTCGGAAAAGTAATATTTTCCGAAGTGGCACTTTCCAAACCGGAAAAATCAGAAGGATGTGGCGGCTGCAGGATCATGCCTCCCGGACAGGGGGGGACAAAGCGCTCAATGGCTTCCCTAAGCCTTGGATGATGGATTACGAAATGGATGGCAGGAGAATTCCCTTTGGATACCATAGCCCATTGCCCTTCATGGATATGGATCTGAAGGTTGCTGAAAGCAGGGCTGTCCATTTCTGTAAAGTGGTATGTGGGATGAGCTTTTGCATATTCCCGGGTTCTGGCAAGGTGAAGAAGGTATTCCTCATAAGTATAGGAAATATCCGTTTCGCAGAACATAAAGGAAAGAGGCAGAAGAACGCCGTGCCTGTTAAATTCTTCCCTGGAAAGCATGGGGATTTCGTCTTCAATACTGCCTTTGCTTAGGAGCTGCTCGGCCAGTTCTCTTCTGCTCCGGGCATGGGACATAATTTCTGTCTGCAGCTTTTCCGGAATAGAATTACGGGTCAGCAGCCTGCGCAGGTCTTCATCGGGCAGGGTGTAGAGAGGCGGGGCGGAAAGAATGTTTTTACGTTTTCCGCAAGTGTGGGCGTCTGACATCAAAAAGGCCTTCAGGGAACCGGCCTGTTCCTGACGATAAATATCCATAAGAGGACAGGCGCTCTGAAGAAGCTCCTTTGCCCGGCCCTGGTAATAGGCAACCTCTTCTTTTGATTTGGTCAGATAGTATTTTCCGTTTCCATGAAAGCCGGAGATTGCTTCTCCCACAAGGGCGGCAGCGCCGGAAACCTTTATCAGGTGGCAGAAAACGTTGTTCTGCACATTTTTCAGATAATAAGGAGAAATCTGCCCTGTCATATACATGGGAATCCAGCTTTCCAGGCCAAGCATCATATCTTCAAAAGAGCGGTCCAGGTTATGGATCTGATTTAAATGAAGCCCCTTTTTCAGCATCATGGCCATACCGAACATCCACTTTCGCGGAAATTCGGGATCCTTTGCCATTTCCTCCATGGGCATATCGCTATACATGGTTACAGCCTCGGTGGATTTGGAAAGCACAGTTGCCTTTAAGAAATCCAGTTCACTTTCCATCATTTCCTCCAGTCCAAAATAGGCTTTGGAGGTGGGAAGGGAAAAGGGCATGGTAGGAGGAAGCTTCATTTCATCAAAGTGAATGACTTTAATGTATTCGTTCAGGTCAAAGGTATCCAGCTTACTCAAAAAATCAGAAACGTGGTCAGAGGATTCAGACCGAAAATCTAAAAGCCAGGATTTTATTTTGGCACAGCAGATCTCTGGATCTTCCAGTTCCGTTGAAGAACAGGATAAGAGCTCTGCCAGAACTGCATGGTCGGCAGGAGAAGCTGCCTCTGCGGCAATATACTCGGATACGTCGGCAGCAAATTTGACAGGCTCGGAGGGCTGACGGGAACCATTGCGAAAACGGAAGATGGTAGAGCTGTCGTAATTGGTATACTGACACAGCTTTGCAGTATTAACGTTTAACATGGTCATCAGAGTGTTGAAATTTTCACAGAGCTGCTTTTTGCTGATGGCTGCCAGATCACTGCATTTGGAAAACGCTTCCTTAATAGAAGCCTTGGATATACCCTCCGGAAGCTTTTTGGCAGAAAGCTCTGCAATGGCACCGCATAGCTGGTCAAGCGCATGGGAATGAAGCTGTGGAATGCGCTCTCCGGAACGATACCTGCTGAGGGTAGCGTGTGAAAGGCCGGAAAGCTCGCTTAATTCCTTGGCGGTACAGGGAAGAGACTGTATGTATTCGTTTAATTTTTCGCTGAAATTCATGTGGGTATTTCCTTCAATCTTTTTATGATTTTAATGCTTTCTATTATACTATAAATTGCGCAGGAAAAAAGAGAAAAATAGAAAGAACAAATGTTCTGAAAGTGATGTACAAATAAAATGGAGTGTGGTATATTAATAAAAGATTTTTCACACTATGATATTGCATGGACAAAATCGCAGGAGGTGGATTGTTGTGCAAAAGGAGCAGGGGATTTTTAAACTTCACAGCGAATATCAGCCTACCGGAGACCAGCCACAGGCGATCAGGGAGCTGGTAGAAGGTTTTCGGAAGGGAAACCAGTTTGAAACGCTTCTGGGCGTTACCGGTTCCGGCAAGACCTTTACCATGGCGAATGTGATCGCCGCACTGAATAAGCCCACTCTGGTCATTGCCCACAACAAGACTCTTGCGGGCCAGCTTTATGGAGAATTTAAAGAGTTTTTTCCTGAAAATGCAGTGGAGTACTTTGTGTCCTATTATGATTATTATCAGCCGGAGGCGTACGTTCCTTCTTCAGATACCTATATCGCAAAGGACTCATCCATCAATGATGAAATTGATAAGCTGCGGTTATCGGCAACAGCCTCTTTGTCCGAGCGGAGGGATGTGGTGGTAGTTGCCAGCGTGTCCTGTATTTACGGACTGGGCAGCCCGGATGATTATCAGGAAATGATCGTTTCGTTAAGACCGGGTATGATAAAGGACCGGGATCAGGTGATCCAGGAATTGATCGGGATCCAATATGACAGAAATGATATGGATCTGGATCGGGGATGCTTCCGGGTCAGAGGAGATGTGCTGGAGATTTATCCGGCACAGGGAGGCGATTATCTTATCCGGGTGGAATTTTTCGGAGATGAGATCGACCGCATTGCAGAAACAGATCCTCTTACCGGTCAGGTTCATGCTCTTTTGGAACATATAGCCATATTCCCGGCTTCCCATTATGTGGTGCCCCAGGAAAAGATCAATGCAGCGTGCAAAAACATTGAGAAGGAGCTGGAAGAAAGGATCCGTTACTTCAAGAGTGAGGATAAGCTTCTGGAAGCCCAGAGAATTTCAGAGCGGACTAATTTTGATATTGAAATGCTGCGGGAGACCGGTTTTTGTTCCGGGATTGAAAACTATTCCCGCCACCTGGCAGGGATGGAACCGGGGGCAATGCCGCATACGCTGATGGACTTCTTTGGGGATGATTATCTGATCATCATAGATGAGTCCCATATGACGATCCCTCAGATCGGGGCCATGTACCATGGAGACCGCTCCCGAAAGACAACCCTTGTGGATTATGGCTTCAGACTGCCTTCGGCATTAGATAACAGACCTCTTAACTTTGGCGAGTTTGAGCAGCATATAGACCAGATGCTGTTTGTTTCGGCAACTCCGGCCGCCTACGAAAAGGAACACGAGCTATTAAGAGCGGAACAGATCATAAGACCCACAGGACTGCTCGATCCGGAAATTTCTGTCCGTCCCGTGGAGGGACAGATTGATGATCTGGTCTCGGAAATCCGGAAGGAGATTGAGAAGCATAACAAGGTTCTGGTCACAACCCTGACGAAACGGATGGCAGAGGATCTGACAGATTACATGAATGATGTGGGGATCAGGGTCAAATATCTTCATTCCGATATTGATACCCTGGAACGGGCACAGATCATACGCGATATGCGTCTGGATGTATTTGACGTACTGGTAGGCATCAACCTGTTAAGGGAAGGACTGGATATTCCGGAAATTTCTCTGGTAGCTATTCTGGACGCAGATAAGGAGGGCTTCTTAAGATCAGAAACCTCCCTGATCCAGACCATTGGACGTGCAGCCAGAAATGCGCAGGGACATGTGATCATGTATGCGGATCAGATGACGGATTCCATGAAAGCCGCTATTGAAGAAACAGAAAGACGACGCAGGATCCAGCAGAAATATAACGAGGAGCACAATATTACGCCTACGACCATTAAGAAAGCGGTGCGGGATCTGATCAGCATTTCCAAGGTGATAGCAAAGGAGGAAATGCGTTTTGAGAAGGATCCGGAGTCTATGAGCAGGGCTGAACTTGAAAAGCTGGCGGCACAGATTGAAAAGCAAATGAGAAAAGCTGCGGCAGATCTGAATTTTGAGGCTGCGGCAGAGCTTCGCGATAAACTGATAGAGATCAGAAAGAAGCTATAGATCGGAAAGGAACTGAAATGAACATGTCAGAAGAACAAATGGGATCACCTAAAATCAGACCAAGAGAATATATTAAGATCAGAGGGGCAAATGAGCATAATCTGCAGAACCTGGATGTGGATATTCCCAGAAACGAACTGGTAGTTCTGACAGGCCTGTCAGGATCGGGAAAATCCTCTCTGGCCTTTGATACCATATATGCAGAGGGACAGAGGAGGTATATGGAATCCCTGTCCTCCTATGCAAGACAATTTTTGGGACAGATGGAAAAACCAAACGTGGAAAAGATCGAAGGATTGTCCCCGGCTATTTCCATAGACCAGAAATCCACAAACCGAAACCCCAGATCTACCGTGGGTACGGTTACGGAAATCTATGATTATTTCAGGCTTTTATATGCCCGGATCGGAATTCCCCACTGCCCCTCCTGCGGCAAGGAGATCAGGAGACAAAGCGTAGACCAGATGGTAGATCAGATCATGGAGCTGCCGGAAGGAAGCAAAATACAGCTTTTAGCGCCGGTGGTAAGGGGAAGAAAGGGCGAGCATGCAAAGGTATTAGAGCGTGCCAAGCGCGCAGGTTATGTAAGAGTACGGGTGGATGGAAGCCTTTATGAGCTTACGGAAGAAATCAAGCTGGACAAGAATATCAAGCACAATATTGAGATCGTTGTGGACAGGCTTGTGGTGAAGCCCGGCATAGAAAGAAGACTTACGGATTCGGTGGAAAGCGTACTTGCCCTTGCAGAAGGACTTTTGATGGTAGATGTGATCGGAGGGGAAACGATTAATTTCAGCCAGAGCTTTGCCTGCCCTGACTGTGGGATCAGTATCAGCGAGATCGAACCCAGAAGCTTTTCCTTTAACAATCCTTTTGGCGCCTGTCCGGTCTGTTTTGGACTGGGGTATAAAATGGAATTTGATCCCCAGCTTATGATCCCGGATCCCAAGCTCAGTATCAACGAGGGGGCGATCCAGGTTATGGGCTGGCAGTCCAGCAAAGAGGAAGGAAGCTTTACCAATGCCCTTTTGCAGGCTCTTGCAAAGGAGTATCGCTTCAGCCTGGACACGCCCATAGAAAAGCTTCCTGAGCACATTTATCATATGCTGATCCACGGCACGGACGGAAGAGAAGTGAGAGTCCACTATGTGGGCCAGAGAGGGGAAGGGGTCTACCCGGTAGCCTTTGAGGGCCTGATCAAAAATATGGAAAGGAAGTACCGGGAAACCGGTTCGGACGTGATCAAGCAGGAGTATGAGACCTACATGCGGATCACACCCTGTAAGGAATGTAAGGGAATGAGACTGAAAAAGGAATCCCTTGCGGTTACCGTGTGCGATAAGAATATTTATGAGATCACTTCCATGTCCATCCGTGAGCTTCAGAAGTTTTTGCAGGAGATGCAGTTAAGCAGCCAGCAGATGCTGATCGGCCAGCAGGTTCTGAAGGAGATCAGGGCCAGAGTAGGATTCCTTGTGGATGTGGGGCTTGAGTATCTGTCCCTTTCCAGGGCAACGGCTACCCTGTCAGGCGGTGAAGCGCAGAGAATAAGACTTGCAACGCAGATCGGCTCCGGTCTTGTGGGGGTATGCTACATTTTGGATGAACCCAGTATCGGACTTCATCAGAGAGATAACGATAAGCTTCTGCGGACGCTTAAGAACCTCAGGGATCTGGGGAATACCCTGATAGTGGTAGAGCATGATGAGGATACCATGCTTGAGGCGGATCATATTGTGGATATCGGACCCGGAGCAGGCTCCCATGGAGGGCGTGTGATCGCACAGGGAACGGCGAAGGAGATCATGGAGGTTCCGGAATCTCTGACAGGACAATATTTAAGCGGAAAAATACAGGTGCCGGTACCGGATCACAGAAGAAAACCCAAAGGCTGGCTGACGATTACCGGAGCCCAGGAAAATAATCTGAAAAATATTACAGTAAAGATCCCCACAGGCGTCATGACCTGCGTAACCGGAGTGTCCGGATCGGGCAAAAGCTCTCTGGTGAATGAGATCCTGTATAAGCGTCTTGCCAGGGAGCTGAACAGGGCAAGAACCATTCCGGGGAAGCACAAGGACATTACGGGAATGGATAAGCTGGATAAGGTCATTGATATAGACCAGTCCCCGATCGGAAGGACTCCCAGATCCAATCCCGCCACTTACACAGGCGTTTTTGATATGATCAGGGATCTGTTTGCAGGAACGCCGGATGCCAAGGCAAGGGGCTATAAGAAGGGACGCTTCAGCTTTAACGTAAAGGGCGGCAGGTGTGAGGCCTGCGGTGGAGACGGAATTATCAAAATTGAGATGCACTTTCTGCCGGACGTTTATGTTCCCTGTGAAGTGTGCGGAGGCAAGCGGTATAACAGGGAGACTTTGGAGGTTAAATATAAAGGAAAGAATATTTATGATGTGCTTGATATGACGGTGGAGGAAGCTGTTCCCTTCTTTGAAAACATGCCTTCTATCAAGCGTAAGATCGAAACGTTAAATGACGTGGGTCTTTCCTATGTAAAGCTGGGGCAGCCTTCCACCACCTTGTCCGGAGGGGAGGCACAGAGAATTAAGCTGGCGACGGAACTGAGCAGACGGAGTACGGGAAATACCATTTATATTCTGGACGAGCCTACCACAGGTCTGCACTTTGCAGACGTCCATAAGCTGGTGGAGATCCTTCACAGGCTGGCAGACGGCGGAAACACAGTGGTTGTGATCGAGCATAATCTGGATGTGATCAAAACGGCTGACTATATCATTGATATGGGGCCGGAAGGCGGCGACAGAGGAGGAACAGTGGTAGCATGCGGAACGCCGGAGGAGGTAACGAAGGTTCCGGAGTCCTACACCGGGCAGTATATCAAAAAAATGCTGGATAAATATAAAGAAAATCTGAAAAAATACCGATAAATAAATAAGCATGGACGCAGTCAATTGGGGCGGAAGGATCCGCAGCCTGTTTTACTGCGTCTTTTTTTGTTAATTTTTTATGAATTCTCTTTGAAAAACTTTTTCTATGGGTTATAATAATTTAGTGCGTCCATAATGACTTAATTATTCATATGAAAATAGAAAATCCATAGAAAGGGGACAGGTCAATGCAGTATACGGATATTGGAATCGATTTGGGAACTGCCAGCATTTTAGTTTACATCAGAGGGAGAGGCGTAGTGCTGAAGGAGCCCTCCGTTGTGGCTTTTGATAGAGATACGAACAGGATCAAGGCGATTGGAGAGGATGCAAGGCTGATGCTTGGAAGAACGCCGGGCAATATCGTAGCAGTCCGCCCTCTTCGTCAGGGTGTAATTTCTGATTACCGGGTTACGGAGCAGATGATGAAATATTTCATTCAGAAGGCTCTTGGCAAGAAAACCTTCCGGAAGCCCAGGATTGCAGTCTGTGTGCCCAGCGGCGTTACAGAGGTGGAAAAGAAGGCTGTTGAGGACGCTACTCTTCAGGCAGGCGCTAGAGAGGTTTCCATTATTGAGGAGCCCATTGCTGCGGCTATCGGAGCGGGAATTGACATTTCAAAGCCCTGCGGCAATATGATCGTAGATATTGGAGGCGGAACCTCGGATATTGCGGTTATTTCCCTGGGTGGTACGGTTGTCAGCGCATCTATTAAGATCGCAGGGGATGATTTTGATGAGGCCCTTGTCAGATACATGAGAAAGAAACATAATCTGCTGATCGGTGAAAGAACGGCAGAGGATATTAAGATCAAGATCGGGTCAGCCTTTAAGCGCCCGGAAGTGGATTATATGGATGTAAGAGGACGTAATCTGGTAACAGGTCTTCCCAAGACCGTAAAGGTATCTTCCGAGGAAACAGAGGAAGCGCTGCGTGAGACTACGTCGCAGATCATTGAAACGATCCACAGTGTATTGGAAAAAACGCCTCCGGAGCTTGCAGCAGATATTGCAGACAGAGGAATTGTACTTACAGGCGGCGGAAGCCTTTTAAGAGGATTAGAGGATCTGATCGCAGAAAAGACAGGCATCAATACTATGACAGCAGAGGATCCCATGACGGCTGTTGCCATCGGTACAGGAAAATATGTAGAATTTCTGGCAGGATATAAGGAAGACTAGAAACCGGGGGAAGGTTTCAAAGGAAAGGTAAAGTATATGGTAAAAGGGTTATACACTGCTTATACGGGGATGATCAACGAACAGAACAGAATGGATGTGCTGACCAATAATCTGGCCAATGCAGACACCAATGGTTTTAAGAAGGAGGGCGCTACCAGCCAGTCTTTTGACAGCGTTCTGGCATACAAGATCAAGGATGTGACGGAAGGGTATCACACAGCCAGAAGGATTGGAGTGAACAATCCGGGTGTGAAGATCGGTGAAGGCTATACCGACTTTTCGGAGGGGCCGATCAAGGGAACAGGAAATCCTTATGATCTGGCGCTTACGGATACCGGTTTTTTTGCAGTGGAATTTACCAATAAGGCAGGAGACACTTCTGTAAAATATACAAGAGATGGAAACTTCACGTTGGATCAGCAGGGAAATCTTGTGACCCAGGATGGAGATGCAGTTCTCGATACAAATGGAAGAGCCATCAAAATTGACCCCTTAAAAGAAACAGAAATCAATTCCAGCGGACAGATCATTCAGAACGGTTCCGTTGTCGCAACCATTCAGGTGACGGATTTCGAAGACTATAATTATTTGGAGCGTTACGGAGAAAATTACTTCCAGCCCATTGACGGAGCACAGGAGAAGGATGCGGCGGCAGAAGTAAGGGCCGGTTATCTGGAGACATCAAATATATCTGTTGTATCAGAGATGGTAAATATGATCACGGTTTCCAGGGCTTATGAAAGCAACCAGAAGGTGATCACCACCTATGACGGAACACTGGATATTGCAGCAAATCAGCTTGGAAGGATTTAAGGAGGTAGCAAATGGTTAGGAGTTTATGGTCAGCAGCAACAGGAATGAATGCGCAGCAGACAAATGTAGATACAATCGCAAATAATCTGGCAAATGTCAATACGGTAGGTTATAAGTCCCAGGTGGCACAGTTCAAGTCATTACTGTACCAGACCCTTCAGACGGCAACCACAACGGCAAACGGAGATCCTAAGCCTACAACCTCACAGGTGGGTCTGGGTGTGAGAAATTCTTCCATTAACTCTATTTTTACCCAGGGAAGCCTTTTAAGCTCAAACAGCGATACTGCTTTTGCTATTGAAGGTGACGGCTATTTTGCGATCCAGGGCAGTGACGGCAATACCTATTATACGCGTAACGGAGATTTTACCTGGGCTACAAACGGGAGAAACGGCATGATCCTGACCAATCAGGATGGTCTGCCGGTACTCAGCTCTACCGGAAGAACCATTACCTTAAATGCCAACTATGTTACCAGCAAGATCACCATTACAAAGGATGGAACGATCTGCTATCCCGATGCACAGAACAATCCTCAGTCACTGGGAATTACCATTGGAATGTATCAGTTTAATAATCCGGGTGGATTACAGAGAAAAGGAGATACTCTGTGGGCAGCTACCGCTGCAAGCGGAACGGTAATGAATGAAGCCACCAACAGAAACGTAACAAAGAGCCGTATGGTTCAGGGCTATCTGGAAGGCTCCAATGTGCAGGTGGCAGATGAAATGGTAAATCTGATCGTGGCGCAGCGTGCGTATGAAATGAATTCAAAGGCGATCACAACCACAGACGAGATGATGCAGACGGCAAACAATCTTAAGCGTTAATGCATAACTTAATGCAGATGCAACGCATCTGCCGGTGAGGATGAAAAATGGAACTGGGCGGAATTTCCTCTGCTTATGCGGAGTACTTACAAAATCAAAATACAGCGGAGACCAAGCTGAAAGAAACAATAGACGGCACGGATTATGCCAATGCCACAGGGGACGAGCTGTTAGATGCCTGCAAACAATTTGAAGCCTATTTTTTGGAGCAGGTTTTTAAAGAAATGGAAAAAACAGTGGATTGCTTTAAATCAGAGGAAGACAGCGATCCCAATGGTAATCTGGTGGATTATTTCGGAGATGAGACCATTCAGGCGCTGGCAAAGACATCTACGGAAACACAGGGGCTTGGAATTGCGCAAATGCTTTATGAACAGATGAAGCGAAACTATAATCTGGAGTAATCAGAAACGAAACAAAGAGGATAAAGGCTGCCGAAAGAGGATGGTGCTTACACTGTCTCTTTTAGGTGGCTTTTTTATGTAATGCCAGGATATTTCAAACCTGCGGGAGGAGAGAAGCAGTGGAGGAAACGGTCAGAGGATATGTTGACCATATTATATACCAGAACAGAGGAAACGGTTATACGGTGCTCTGCCTGGAAACGGATGGCGAGGAACTGATCTGCGTGGGAACCTTTCAAGCAGTGGAGGCAGGAGAGAGCCTGGAGCTTACAGGAACTTATGTAGAACATCCTGTTTACGGACGCCAGCTTAAGGTGAAGACCAGCCATATGGTGGCGCCGGACGATACAGTCAGCATGGAACGTTATCTGGGTTCCGGCGCCATTAAAGGGGTAGGGGAAGCCCTGGCTGCAAGGATCGTCAAAAAATTCGGCAAAGAAACCTTCCGCATTATGGAGGAGGAACCGGAGCGTCTGGCAGAGGTAAGGGGGATCAGTGAAAGGATCGCAAGAGAGATCGCAGTGCAGGTGATCGAGAAGAAGGACATGCGGGAGGCATTTGTCTTTTTACAGCAATATGGCATTTCAAATTCCCTGGCAGTAAAAATTTATAACAGGTATGGAATGGAGCTTTACGGCGTGATGAAGGAAAATCCATACAGACTGGCAGAGGACATTGAAGGAGTGGGATTTCGGATCGCCGATGGGATTGCAGCCAAGATCGGAATTCACACGGACTCCGATTATCGGATCCGAAGCGGGATATTGTATACTCTTTTGAGAGGAACCACAGAAGGCCATACCTATCTTCCGGTCGAGGTTCTTTCGGAGAACGCTTCCTTGCTGCTGCAGGTAGACCAGACAGCGATCCTGCCGCAGATCATGAATCTTGCTATGGACAAAAAGCTGGTGATCAAGCAAAAGGATCAGGAAAAAAGGGTTTATGCACTGTCCTATTATTATGCAGAGCTTTCCTGCGCACGGATGCTGCATGATCTGAATGTGACCATACAGGAGGAGCTTCTTCCGGCAGAGGAGGAAAAGGTCCGGGCTTTGTTCCGGGAACTGGAGAAGGAGCAGGAGATCTGCCTGGATGAAATCCAGAAGGAAGCGGTGCTTCAAAGTGTAAAATCCGGATTGATGATCCTGTCGGGAGGGCCCGGAACGGGAAAAACCACGACCATCAATACCATTATCCGTTTTTTTGAAATGGAAGGAAGGGACATTTTGCTGGCGGCCCCTACGGGAAGAGCAGCAAAGCGTATGACAGAAGCCACCGGTTATGAAGCGAGAACCATTCACAGACTTCTGGAGATCAACGGCGCAGTGGAAGAGGATACAGCGGGAGCCAGGTTTGAACGAAATGAGGAAAATCCGCTGGAGGCAGATGTGGTGATCATTGATGAAATGTCCATGGTGGATATTCATCTGTTTCGGGCGCTGCTTGCCGCCGTAAGTGTGGGAACCAGGCTGATCATGGTGGGAGATGTGGATCAGCTTCCCAGCGTGGGGCCGGGGCAGGTGCTTCATGATCTCATGGAAAGCAGGGCGTTCCCTGTTGTTATTTTAAAGAAGATTTTCAGGCAGGCCGGGGAAAGCGATATTGTAGTAAACGCACATAAGATCAACCGGGGGGAAGAGATCATATTGAATAATAAGAGCAAAGATTTCTTTTTCCTGGAAAGAAAAGATGCAGGCGTTATTTATAAACACATGATCCAGCTGATCAGAGAAATGCTGCCGAAGTATGTGGAGGCAAAGCCCTATGAGATCCAGGTGCTCACACCTATGAGAAAGGGAAATCTGGGGGTGGAGGTTTTAAATGGGATCCTGCAGAAATATTTAAATCCTCCATCAGAGAAAAAGAAGGAATATGCCTCGGGAGAAAAGCTGTTCCGAGAGGGAGATAAGGTGATGCAGGTGAAGAACAATTACCAGATCACCTGGGAGATCCTCAGCAAATATGGGATTCCCATAGATAAGGGGACGGGTGTATTTAACGGCGATATGGGAATGATCGTAGAGATCAATGATACAGCACAGCTTGTAACGGTAGAATTTGACGAGCAGAAGCGGATCGAGTATCCATATGGCCAGTTAGACGAATTGGAGCTGGCATATGCAGTGACCATTCACAAATCTCAGGGAAGCGAGTACCCGGCGGTGATCCTGCCGCTTCTGTCGGGGCCTAAGATGTTATTTAACAGAAACCTTTTATATACGGCAGTGACAAGGGCGCGGAAATGCGTCACGATTCTGGGAAGCGCCGAAACGGTGGCGGAAATGATCCATAATGAAAAACAGCATAGGCGCTATACCAGCTTGTGCGACAGGATTAAAGAAACGGAAGGAATGGAGGAGGAATGATACAGCTGCAGAAAATAATCCCGGATCTGCTATTTCCAAGACGATGCGCAGTGTGCGATGATATTTCTGATATACGGGGGCAGGGTGTGTGCAGTAAGTGTCTGCCCAAAATCGTTTATATTAAAGAACCCTGCTGCATGAAATGCGGAAAGCAGCTTGCAAGACTGGAACAGGAATATTGCAGGGACTGCAGCAGAAACAGACATTTCTTCATTAAGGGAACGGCGCTTTACGATCAGGGCAGCATGGCTGAGTCCGTATTCCGTTTTAAATATGGAAACAGACCTGAATATGCCCGCTTTTATGGCAGAGATCTGTATGAAAAGAAAAGAGGCTTTCTGGAACAGGTCAAGCCGGACGCCCTTGTGCCGGTACCGATCCACTGGTCAAGGATGAGACGCAGGGGATATAACCAGGCTCAGCTGATTGCAAGGGAGCTTTCCAAATACAGTGGAATACCGGTAAGGGAAAAGTTGATCAGGAGATGCGTTAAAACCGCACCGCTTAAGGATCTTGGGCCCCTGGAACGCCAAAATAATTTGAAAAAGGCTTTCAAAATCTGCCAAAATGATGTAAAATTAAAGACGATTGTAATTATTGATGACATCTATACTACAGGCAGTACGATTGATGCCATGGCAAAGGCTTTTTATCAAAGCGGAGTGGAAAGTGTGTATTTCATGACACTGACCATCGGATGAGGGTTTGATTTATGAATGTACGGAATTGCAGAAAATGCGGCAGGATTTTTAATTATGTAATGGGGCCCAGAATTTGTCCCAGATGCAAGGAAGAGCTGGAAGCAAAATTCCAGGAGGTAAAGGCATATATCCAGGATCATCACGGGGCCGACATTCCGGAGGTGTCCAGAGAATGTGACGTAGAGCCTGCACAGATCAATCAGTGGATCCGGGAAGACCGTCTGCAGTTTGCAGAGGATTCCCCGATCAGAATTCCCTGTGAGGGATGCGGGGCTATGCTGCGCTCAGGCCGTTTTTGCGAGAAATGTAAGCAGGAAATGACGATGGGATTTAATCATGCCATGGGAAAAGACATTGCGCCTAAGGTAGAGAAAAGACCGGAGATCAAGAGAGATGGGGATAGAATGCGCTATCTTTCCAAGGAAACCGGTGGAGACAAAAACTTATGATCAATGAAGAACGGGTCATGCTTATGACCAGACTGTCATCCTATGAAGCAAATGAGGGAAAAAAGGATATTGCCATTACTCATTATTACAGAGGTGACTATATAGGCTTTCAGGTTTTAAAATCTGTAGTTGCGGCTACGATTTCATTTTTTGCAGTCTTTGGCGTCTATTTATTTTATAATTTTGAGACGCTGATGCAGGACATTTACAAAATGGATCTGCTGAGCTATGGGAAAAACATAGCTATCTTGTATTTATGTACGGCAGGAGGCTATGGAGTGATCTCCTATGTATATTTTGCCAGCAGATACAACAAAGCAAGAAAAAATCTGAAGCATTATTATGACGGCCTTAGAAGACTGTCATCTATGTACGATAAATAATGAGGAAAACAGTGTGAATAATGCTTTTTTCGCACGCAAATTTGTGCCTGTGGCCCAAAGTTTGCAGATTTTGGAAAGGCATGGTGATGAATATGACAAGTTTACTGGTTGCAAAACAATATATTAAAAATTTTATCAGCAAATATGAGGTGTATCTGAAGCCTCTTTTAAAGCTTGTGCTTGCACTGGCTTCTTTAATGATGATCAATGGAAAAGTGGGATACATGCACAAGATCGATAATACCTCTATTGTGTTGATCGTTGCGCTTATGTGCTCCTTTATGCCCATGAATTTCATTATTTTTGTGGCAGCAGCATTTATCATCCTGCATTTTTATGCTTTATCTATGGAATGCGCCATCATTGCATTTGTGCTGTTTTTGGTAATGTTCCTGCTGTATTTCAGATTTTCGCCGAAGGACACACTGGTGGTGCTGCTGGTGCCTATGTGCTTTCTTTTGAAGATCCCCTATGTGATGCCTCTGGCAATGGGGCTGATCGGAACACCGGTCAGTGCAATTTCCATTGGCTGCGGCGTGGTAGTCAGCTATATGATCAACTATATTGCAGACAGCGCTACGGTACTTTCCGGTATGGAAATGGAGGATATGGCAACCAAGTTCCGTTTTATCATTGATGGACTTCTGAATAATAAGGAGATGCTTCTTACCATCATTACCTTTGCCGTTACGGTGATCCTGGTATATCTTGTCAAGAGAATGCCCATTAAGTACGCATGGACGGTAGCCATTGTAACCGGCGCCGTTGCAGAGATCATTGTTCTGCTGGCAGGAGACCTTGTTCTGGAGACCAATGTATCTATTTTGGGAATTATCCTGGGAACCACGGTATCTGCATTGATAGCAAAGGTAGTAGAGTTTTTTGCATTCCATGTGGATTATAACAGAACAGAAAAGGTTCAGTTTGAGGATGATGAGTATTATTACTATGTGAAGGCTGTGCCGAAGATCACAGTATCAACACCGTATAAGACGGTTAAAAAGATCAATACCCCCAGAAAGAGAAGCTCACAGGCTGCTTCCCGCAGATAGGAGGAGCTGCCAAGGAGACTGCAGAGGGTGAAGAATAAAGTGTAACGGGGAAGTATTAAATGTTACGAGGTTTAGAAATTGCAGAAACATACTTGTCTAGAATATCGGGAATCAGAATTGCAGATATTGTAGAGATCATTATTCTCTCTTTTCTGCTGTATCATATTTTGGTCTGGGTTAAAAATACAAGGGCATGGTCTTTGCTTAAGGGCGTGCTTGTGATTGCTGTGTTTGTTTTGCTGGCAGAGTACTTTGAGATGACAACGATCCTGTGGATCGTGCAAAATCTGTTCAGCGTGGCAGTCATGGCCATTGTGGTTATTTTGCAGCCGGAGCTGCGCAAGGCTGTGGAGGAGCTGGGCAGGAAAAATATCATCAGCTCTATTATGCCCTTTGAGATTGGGAAGAAACCGGGAGAAGGACGTTTCTCCGATAAAACAATCAATGAAATTGTAAAAGCATGTGTGGAAATGGGCAAGGTGAAAACCGGTGCCCTTATTGTTGTACAGCAGGATCAGCCGCTTGACGAATACGAAAGAACCGGAATTGAAGTGGACGGTATTGTTACCAGTCAGCTTCTGATCAATATTTTTGAAAAAAATACGCCGCTTCATGACGGAGCAGTGATCGTCAGGGGGGATCGTGTAACATCAGCTACCTGTTATCTCCCTCTGTCTGATAATATGGCGCTTAGCAAGGATCTTGGCACAAGGCACAGGGCAGGAGTAGGAATTTCTGAGGCAACAGATTCCATGACGGTGATCGTATCCGAGGAAACAGGTAAGATCAGCGTTGCTTATGGCGGAAACCTTGACCGGAATTTAAGCGGCGACGCACTGAAGGAAAAACTGAAAGCAATACAGAATAAGCCGGAGGAGGAAACCAAAAAGCGTATTCTGTGGAAAGGAAGGTCTAAGAGTGAAAAACAGATTAACTCATAATCTTGGACTGAAGCTTGCTTCAGTGTTTTCGGCTGTGATCCTTTGGCTTGTGGTTACAACCATTAACAATCCTACAGTATCTGATTACTATCATAATATCCCTGTGAAGCTTTTAAACACGGAACTGATCACAGATTCCGGACAGGTGTATGAGGTGATCGACGGAACGGATACCATAGGGACTGTTACGGTAAGAGCGCCCCATTCTGTGCTAAGTGAATTGAAGTCAGAAAATATTATTGCAACGGCAGATGTGAGTGAACTCAGCAGCCTGGACACCATATCCATTAAGCTGACGACGGATATTTCAAGTAAGGATATTAGCAGCATTACCGGAAATATTGATACGGTAAAGCTGAAAATAGAAAATAAGAAAACAAAAGCACTTTCTTTGAAGGCTACCGTATCCGGCCAGGTAACGGAGGGCTATATGGTAGGAGATATTACTACGGATCAGAACCTTGTCAGGGTATCGGGGCCGGAATCCGTCATCGAGCAGATCACCCGTGCCAGTGTGGATGTTGATGTAACGGGCATGACGACGGATATTGTGACCAATGCAGAGATCAGGCTTTATGATGCGGACGATAATGTGATCAATGCAGATAACATTACCCAGAATATTAAGACGGTAGGCGTAAAGGTAGGAATTTGGCAGACGGCTGTTGTGCCGGTGAACTTCAGCACTACCGGAATACCTGCAGCAGGCTATCAGGAAACGGGAGAGATTGAAGGCAACGGAACAACTGTTACCATTGCTGGAAAAACCAGTGTGATCAAGGGCATTTCTGAGATTGCAATTCCTGCAGAGGCAGTGGATATTACAGATGCTTCTGAGGATTACACCACGGAGATCGATATCAGGAATTATCTGCCTGCCAACGTTTTCTTGGCTGATTCCGAGGATGCCAAGAAGACGATCACTGTGCGGATCGAAGCTGAAATATCCAAGAAATTGGAGATCCGGCAGGAAAGAGTAAGGATCACAAATAAACCGGAAGGCTATGTTGCAAGCATTTCAGGATTGGAGGAAAGCTTTGTCATCGAAGTCATCGGTCTTTCAAGAGATGTGGCTGCCCTGCAGGCTTCTGCAATTTCGGGGACGGTCGATATTGCCAAATGGATGGAACAAAACGGAATGGAAGATCCGGAGCCGGGATATTACACAGTTGAGGTGGATTTTGGCCTGCCCGAGGATGTAAGACTGCTTGAGCCGGTTACGGTGACTATGCATATATCGAAGACAGAGGCGGTAACAGAGTAAGGCCTTTAGGAGAGGAGTAAGATCATGAGTAGATTATTTGGTACAGATGGCGTCAGGGGAGTGGCGAATGATGAGCTGACCCCACTGCTTGCAATGCAGCTTGGGCAGGCAGGCGCCTATGTTCTCACAAGGGAGAATATGCATAAGCCGACCATCATGGTAGGCTGTGATACCAGAATTTCCGGGGATATGCTTGCAAATGCGCTGATGGCAGGCATCTGCTCGGTGGGAGCCAATGCCGTTTATGTGGGAGTGATCCCCACACCGGCGGTAGCCTATCTGACCAGAAAATATAAGGTGGATGCAGGCGTCGTGATTTCGGCGTCTCATAATCCGGTGGAATTTAATGGGATTAAGTTTTTTGACGGCAACGGGTACAAACTTCCGGATGCCCTTGAGGATGAGATTGAGAGCTACATCAGGAATGATATGAGCGGAATAAAGTTTCCCATTGGCTCCAATGTAGGAAAGATCAAATATCGTACCGATGCAAGAGAGGAATATATCAATCATTCCATTCAGGCTGTAGGCGTTGATCTGACCGGACTTAAGATTGTAGTGGACTGTGCAGAGGGAGCTTCGTATTATACCTCTGTTGAAGCCTTACGGGAGCTGGGCGGAAATATTGTAGCAATTCACAATATGCCGGACGGCACCAATATCAATGCAAACTGCGGGTCAACACATATGCAGGAATTACAGGCCAGGGTGGTATATGAGAAAGCGAATATCGGGCTTGCCTTTGATGGAGATGCAGACAGACTGCTTGCCGTAGATGAGCAGGGAAATATCGTAGACGGCGACCAGATCATGGCGATTGTGGGAAATCACATGAAGGAAAAGGGCGAGCTTTCAGGAGATACCATTGTTGCAACGGTAATGAGTAATCTGGGATTTTTCCTGATGGGACAGCAAAACGGCATTCATATGGAACAGACGAAGGTAGGAGACCGTTATGTGCTGGAGCGCATGCGTGAGATCGGCGCCAGTCTTGGCGGGGAACAGTCCGGTCATATTATCTTCCTGAAAGAAAATACCACAGGTGACGGCCTTCTTTCAGCACTGCATCTTTTGAAGGTTTTAGTGGAAACAGAAAAGCCGCTGTCAGAGCTTGCAGCAATTATGGAGGTGCTTCCACAGGCGCTTGTAAATGCCAAGGTACCCAACCATAAGAAAGAAAAATATATGGATTATCCTGAAATTGCAGATGCGATCCAAAAGCTGGATGAGAAATATGCCGGGGAAGGACGCGTGCTGATCAGACCCTCCGGTACAGAACCTCTGGTTCGTGTGATGATAGAGGGTAAAGATAAGAAGATGATTGATGATGATGCAAAACAGCTTGCGGAGCTGATTCAGAATATTATGTTGTAACAGGAATTGGAGGAATGGATATGGTAAGCCAGAAGGTGGTTATTAAAAACCCTACAGGTCTTCATTTAAGACCGGCAGGAATCTTATGTAAGGAAGCAATGCAGTTTAAGTCACTCATCACCTTTAAATTCAGGGATAACACTGCTAACGCCAAGAGTGTGCTCAGTGTGCTTGGAGCCTGTGTAAAATGCGGGGATGAAATTGAGTTTGTCTGCGAGGGCGTGGATGAGGAAGAAGCATTAAAGGCGTTGGTAGAAGCCATTGAAAATGGTCTGGGAGAGTAAAACAAAATCAGATCAGAAGTAGTAAGTAGAATATCAGGAAACAAATTAAGGAGTGAAGCGCTGCTTCACTCCTTGTTTTGTGTAACGTTACGGTTAGAAATGATAGTTTTGTTATCGACCTGGAAGCTGTCTCCATCTTCCACAATGCAGATCATGGTTTTGCCGGTATTAAGCCGGATCTCATTTCCGTCATCATCATAATAACGCGTTGCGCTGTAATCGGATGTTTTTTCCCAGGTTACATGAATGCCTTTTCCGTTTGTAAAGTACCAACCGTCCCTGGTTGTGTCATGGCACTGAAATGCCAGATAGCCCTTTTGATCCCTCACTTCATAATAAGTGTTTTGAATGATCAAATTTTTGAAGGTAAGCTGTTCGTTGTTGGCCATGTCAAGGTGCGGCCCTTCCACATCTCCGGATAAATGCTGATAACGGTCATAAAGTCCGGTTTCTTCATTGTAAAGGAAATAACAGTTGGTGATCGGGTAAGCCAGAGACATATCAACTTTGCCTGCGGAAATGGCATCAGGATATTGCTCCAGGGTATTCGGATCACTGTCAGCAGAATAAAGGAAATGCTGGGCATCTGCATAATCTGCACGATATTCCTTGGGATATTCCAGCCGCTCCATAGCCTTCTGGATGCGTTCCCCGTCGGTAAACATACAGTCCGTGTCATTTTTGGCAGGGCTTTGGAAGTAATAGGCTTCGTTGGAGAGACAGTCAATGTTCTGGGTATCCTTTCGGGCAACCAGGTCATCAATATAAAAGGGGCCGCCAAAGTGGACATAGATGGCATCCCATTCAAAAGACCAGTAGATGAAGTAATCGCGGCTGCTCCGGATATTTCCTATTTTATCCATGCCTTCCCAGTCTTCAAAAATTGCCATTAGACGGGTCATAGTTGCTTCTACATTACATTCATAGAGAACGCCCGCTTTAGACAGGCCGTAATAGCTGGCGGTTTTGGAATTGGGGATCATGACGGCAATAGGGCGCGTGTTTGCCACATCCTCATCAACCCATTCGCCTGTCAGACGGCTTCTAGCCATCCCTTCCCGGGGAGGCATGTCATCTGCCTGGCTTTGCTCTGCGGAAGCTTCATCTTTCTCAGTAGGAAAAAGCTCTGCGTCCTGTGTTTCCACAGGAAGCAGAGTTTCGTTTACCTCTAAGTCGGATGAGCTGTCCTTTTTGCCACAGCCGGAGAACAACATAGCAGCAGATGCTGCAAGCCCCAGCAATAGCAGTAAATTTTTTTTCATAAGACACCTCATATTGTATTTATGAGAAGGAGTTTCCGTTGATGTTGATGCTGTCTCCGTCCTCAACAATACAGATCATTGTTTTACCAGTATTGAGACTGATTTCGTTTCCGTTATCATCATAATATTTGGTGGGCTCGTAATCGGCTGTCTTTTTCCAGTTTACATGAATTGCTTTTCCGTTTGTGAAGTAATAACCATCCCGTGTGGTATCATGATCCTGGAAAGCCAGATAACCCTTCTGATCTCTTACTTCATAATAAGTAAACTGAACCAGAACATTCTTAAATGCAAGCTGCTGATTATCGTTGGCAGCATCCACATCAGGATTGCCGTACATATAGCGATAATAGAGACCATCCTCTGCATTGTAGGTAAAGGAGGTCTTGGTAATGGGATATGCAGGGCTTAAATCGATCTCTGTTGCCTCAATGCTGTCGCTGTAATCGGAAAGTGTATTTGGCTCCTTGCTGGAAGCAAATTTAAAGTGGTCAGGCTGATAGAGATCTTCGCGGTAAGTCTTGGAGTAATCAAATTTTGTAATAGCGCTGTTAATCCCCTCTGCGCTGGCGTATGCATTCTGAGGAGCGGATTTATCTGTTGCACGGAAAAATGCATTTTCAAATAATCCTACCTTTCCGCCGTCGCCATAGGTACATCCCGTGATGTTGTTGGTGGTATCCTGCTCGATAATATTACTGATGTAGAAGGGGCCGCCAAAATGGACATAAATGGCATCCCACTCCAAAGCCCAGTAAACAAAGTAATCACGGCTGCTTCTTACATTTCCGATCCGGTCAAGGCTTTCCCAGTCCTTGATCACTGCCATGCTTCGGGTGATCTTACCTTCCACGGGACATTCATAAAGAATATCTGCCTTGGAAAGATTATAATGAGGAAGGGCGTTGGAATCGTTAGGGGTCATGACCGCAATGGGACGTGCGTTTTCAAGGCTGCCGTCAATCCATTCGCCTGTTAGAGGGCTGCGTACCATTCCTTCTTCCGGGGGAACTTCATCCTCCGCGGCGGTATCTTCAGCTTCTACAGTATCTTCCACCTGCTTTTCAGGCTGGGCTTCTACGATAGGTTCCACAATAGGCTGAATAGTTTCTTCCGTGTCCTTGCCGCATCCAAACAGCAACAGGGATGAGGACAGGGCTGCAAGAAAGAAAACCTGCAATTTTGTCATCAGTACATCCTCGCTTTCGTTCATAAAAAATGGTGATTAAAAGGTAATCACCCGAAATTCATTATAGCATATATGCACCTGACCGTCACTAGCATTTTATGTAAAAAGTTATACAAAAATATTAAGAAAATATTACGGGCAAACGGAAGTATTTCCAGGAAATACTTGTGTAAAACGGATTTACAGGGTACAATAGGAAACAGATTAAGAAAGGAAGAACAATGAAAATGAAAAAGATCATTGTGACAGGCTGTAACGGACAGTTAGGACGTGCGATCAACCTTGAACTGCAGGGAAACAGCGAGATCGAATTTGTAAATACAGATGTAGCTGAGCTTGATATTACCAACATAGACAAGGTCCTTGAGCTGGCCAGACAGGTAAAGCCTTATGCGATCATTAACTGTGCAGCCCATACGGCGGTAGATGCCTGTGAAGGCGATGTAGACAACGCTTACAGGATCAATGCTATCGGGCCAAGGAATTTAAGTATTGCGGCAACGGAAACGGGAGCAAAGATGATCCATGTTTCTACAGACTATGTGTTTGACGGAAAGGGGACAAGACCCTATCTTGAATTTGACAGGCCAAACCCTCAGGGAGTTTATGGAGAAACAAAGCTTGCCGGGGAAAATATGGTCAAAGATTTTGCGGACAGGTATTTTATCTTCAGAACGGCATGGCTTTATGGCGATGGCAAAAATTTTGTGAAGACCATGCTCAGATTATCTGAAGATCATGATCAGGTCAGGGTAGTCCGGGATCAGGTGGGAAGCCCTACTAGTACCAAGGAGCTTGCCGGAGCCATTGCTCACCTGCTCTTTACAGAAAATTACGGATTATTCCATGCTACCTGTGAAGGAAGCTGTTCCTGGGCAGATTTTTCCAGAGAAATATTCCGCCTGGCAGGAAAGCCCACAGAGGTAGTTGGAATTACAACCGAGGAGTTTGGTGCAAAAGCGCCCAGACCTGCTTATTCCATTTTGGAAAATTATATGCTGAAGCTTACAACAGATTACAGATTTGCAGATTGGCATGACGCCATTGCATTATATATGAAGGAATTACTTTAATGGAGTTTATTACGGAATTATTGCATAATCGGATTTTCGTGTCGGCGGCACTGGGATGGATGGTTGCCCAGGTGCTCAAAACCATAATCCATATGATCCTGACTAAGCAGTTTGTAGCGGAGAGAATGGTTGGAAGCGGCGGAATGCCCAGCTCCCATTCCGCAACGGTATGCGCACTGGCAACTGCAACCGGTATGGAATGCGGCGCCGGAAGTTCGGAATTTGCGATCACCATTATGCTGGCGATCATTGTGATGTATGACGCCATGGGAGTCCGCAGGGAGACCGGCAAGCAGGGAAGAGTGCTGAACGAGATGCTGGAGATCTTTACCAATATGGGAAAAGAGATCAGCCCTGAAAAGAGGCTGAAGGAATTTGTAGGTCATACGCCTCTTCAGGTTCTGATGGGAGCAATCCTGGGGATTGCCATTGCAGTTATTTTGGGAATTTGGATGTAACAGAAGGAAATCATAAGCAAAAGGAGAATTAATATGCAGAAAAAAGCATTGATCACAGGTATTACAGGGCAGGATGGTTCTTATCTGGCTGAGTTTTTGTTAGAGCAGGGATATGAGGTACATGGACTGGTGCGCAGACACAGTATCAGCAATACTTCCAGGATCGATCATATCCTTCAATCCGAGTATAATAAGGTGAAATTTTTCCTGCACTATGCAGATACCACAGATTCCAGCAATCTGATGAGACTGATTGCAGATATCCGCCCGGATGAGGTTTATAATCTGGCAGCACAGTCTCATGTAGGCGTGTCTTTTGAGGTACCCGAGTACACGGCAGAAGCAACAGGCGTCAGCACCTTAAAGCTTCTGGAGGCTATCCGGGTAAACGGTGGAAACTGCAGATATTACCAGGCGTCTACTTCAGAGCTTTTTGGAGGACTGCCGGAAACAGCACCCCAAAGTGAAGCAACTCCTTTTTATCCCAAGAGCCCTTATGGTGTGGCAAAGCTTTATTCTTACTGGATCACGGTAAACTACAGGGAATCCTACAATATGTTTGCATGCAACGGTATTCTGTTTAACCATGAATCCCCCAGAAGAGGAGAGAATTTTGTAACCAGAAAGATCACCCTTGCCATTGCAAATATCATTGCCGGAAAGCAGGAAAAGCTTTCTCTTGGAAACCTGAATGCTAAGAGAGACTGGGGCTTTGCAGGAGATTATGTAAAAGGTATGTGGATGATGCTCCAGCAGGATACTCCGGGGGATTATGTGCTGGCGACCAATGAGACACATACGGTAAGAGAATTTGTAGAAGCTGCATTTCAGGAGCTGGGAATTTCCATCAAATGGGAAGGAACCGGTGTGAACGAAAAGGGATATGATGCAGAAAGCGGCCGGCTGCTGGTAGATGTAAATCCTGAGTTTTACCGTCCTGCGGAAGTGGAATTTTTGTGGGGCAATGCGGCAAAGGCTGAAAAGGAACTTGGATGGAAGAGAAATGTTGACTTCCACGGCCTGGTTGCAATGATGATGGATGCTGACCTGAAGGAGATTGCAGGATTAAGCTGCAAGGAGTACAAGGACAAATAAAATGATTTCCGTGATTTTGATCTGGCTTTATATCATGTTAACCTGTTATATCATTGGCTTTGCGGCGGTCAAAGTCATGGCAGGGTCTGCAGATTTTAAGGCGGGGAGAGAAATCTCATATTTATATGCAGGAATTGGAGCAGTGACGGTGTATGCCCAGATTTTCAGTATCTTCTGGAAAGTTGGACTGGTGGCAAATCTGGTACTGCTCTTTGTCTGTATTTTATGCCTGATCTGCTTTCGGAAGCAATATGCAAAGCAGCTTCAGACCCTGCGGCTTACCATTACTCCGGGAAGAATTCTTCCGCTTGCAGCATTGTTTCTTTTGTTTGCTTATGGAAGCAGCATGGGAGTGATCCATTATGATACCAGTTTGTATCATGCGCAGAGTATCCGGTGGATCGAGGAATATGGAATTGTTCCGGGACTTGGAAATTTACATAGCAGGCTGGCATATAACAGTGCATCCTTCTGTCTTTCCGCACTGTACAGCATGGCCTTTCTGGGCGGGCAGTCTTTTCACTGCGTTGCAGGCCTTCTGGCTTTCTGGCTGTCGGTAAGCTGTTTGAAGGTCTTTTCCAGGCAACGGCTGAAAAAGCCGCAGCTTTCAGATCTGGTAAGGCTTTTGGGAATCTATTATCTTTTGAATATTTTTGATGAAATGGTATCTCCGGCATCGGATTATTTTATGGTGCTTCTGACCTTCTTTCTGGTGATCAGGTGGTTGGAGCTGTCTGAGGAGAGGGAGGAGTCTTATTTACCATACGCCATGCTGTGTGTGCTTGCAGTGGTGATCGTCAGTGTAAAGCTGTCAGGTGCACTTTTACTTCTCTTTGTGTGGAAACCGGCGTGGATGCTGATCCGGCAAAGAAAAGGAAAGGATATTCTGAAATTTATTGGGATCGGCGCCGGCGCTTTTCTGCCGTTTCTGATCCGAAATGTCATTCTTTCAGGGTGGCTTCTGTATCCTTTTACTTTTATAGATCTTTTTTCCTTTGATTTTAAAATTCCCAGAGGGATGGCAGAGTATGATGCCAGGGAGATCAAGGTATATGGAAGAGGGTTTACGGATGTGACGGAATATAGCAGGCCTTTTTCCAGCTGGTTCCCGGAATATTTTGCAAAGCTGGATGGAATCAATAAGATATTTCTGATCCTGGCGATAAGCGGACTTCTGGTATGGATCCTGCTGATATTATGGGCATGGCTCAAGAAGAAAAAGGAGCTGAAGGATCCGCTCTTTGTGGCAGGGATCCTGAACTGCTGCTTTCTGTTCTGGCTTTTCAGTGCGCCGCTGATCCGATATGGCTGTGTGTTTTTGTGGCTTGCGGCTGCGCTTCCATGGGGGCTGCTTTACTTAAGGATCAGTCCGCAGACAGACCGCTTTCGTTTATATTTTGTCATGGTATGTCTGCTAGGAGCCTATAAGGCGGGAGCCTTTGGAAGAGAGCTTTTGGATACGGCAACTGCCAGATATCTTGTATTTCAAAAGGATTACGAGAATTATGAAACGATCTCCTATGAACTGCATGGATATACTTTTTATTATCCAAGGGAGGGAGACAGAACAGGATATGAGGATTTCCCCTCTTCCCCGGCAAAGGCTGAGGATATTTTCAGAGGGAATACCATAGAAGAGGGCTTTCGGGATGTACTTCATTCCAAATAGCCTCAGATAAGAGAAAGGGACAGGAAAGGAGAAGCTCCAAAGGAGCGTACAAGGAAATGAAAAAAACAGATAAGATTTATGTGGCAGGACACAGAGGGCTGGTGGGAAGCGCCATTGTCAGAAACCTGAAAGCAAAGGGCTATGAAAATGTGATCGGGCGCACCCACAAGGAGCTTGATCTGAAGGATCAGGCAGCAGTGCGGGCCTTCTTTGAGCAGGAAAAGCCGGATGTTGTAGTGCTGGCTGCAGCAAAGGTAGGAGGGATCAATGCAAATAATACCACGCCTGCTGATTTTGCATACGAAAACATGCAGATCCAATGTAATGTGATTGAATGCTGTCACAGGTATCATGTAAAGAAACTGCTGTTTTTGGGCAGCACCTGTATTTATCCCAGAATGGCGCCCCAGCCAATTCCGGAGGACGCACTTTTGACCGGCCCCCTGGAAGTGACAAATGAAGCCTATGCGATTGCCAAAATCGCAGGACTTGAAATGTGTAAATTCTTTAAGAGACAATATGGAGATGATTTTATCAGCTGTATGCCTACAAATCTTTATGGCCCATATGATAATTATGATCTCCAGGGATCGCATGTCATGCCTGCAATGATCCGGAAGTTCCATGAGGCAAAGGTTCAGGGAGCACCCACGGTCGAGCTTTGGGGAACGGGAACACCTCTTCGCGAGTTTCTGTATGTAGATGATATGGCAGATGCCTGTGTATTCCTCCTGGAAAATTATGAAGGGGAACAGCATGTAAACATTGGAACAGGAAAGGAAGTTACCATTAAGCAGCTTGCAGAGACTGTGAAGAGAGTTGTAGGCTATGAGGGAGAGATTGTATGGAATAAGGATATGCCGGACGGTACACCCAGAAAGCTGACGGATGTTACAAAGCTCCACAGCCTTGGATGGAACCATAAGGTAGAGCTTGAAGAAGGAGTTAAGCTTGCCTATGATTGGTTTAAAGAGAACGTCCAGGATGCAAGAATGTAAAGAAAACGAAAAAATGATATAATTGAAAAAAAGAACTTTTAGCACGAAACGGTCTGCTAAAAGTTTTTTTTTTTACTAAAAATGATACAGTTTATATACAATTTCCTTCCCACAGTGAAAAAATGTGCTATAATATCAAAATCGTTTTGAAATAGTACCAAAAATGGTAGGTAAAAACGTTACCTACCATTTGAATATTTTTTTCGTAGATTATTTTAATCTAGGAAATACATTTTTATCAATATATTGTTATTTTAACTATATTTGAAACTGAAACTATCTTAAAAACAAATAAACTATAGCATTTATGAAAACGTCTGTCAATAAATCTGGCATAAAAGGAAATAATTTGTCATTTTTTGGTTTGAAATAAATAAAAAGTATTTATATGGAAGAAAAATCGAAAATAAAGGGTCACTAAGTGGTCAGAAAGGAGAGGCTATGCCGAGAAAAGGTGAAAATATACGCAAACGAAAAGACGGAAGATGGGAAGGAAGGCTAATTCTCACCCTGGAGACCGGAGAAAAAAAGGTACATTCTGTTTATGCGCGGTCTTACACAGAAGTCAAAAAGAAGATGCTGATAAGAAAAGGAGAGCTATGTACCGTCATTTCCATAGAAGAAAAATCTAAATTAGTAGGGATTACATTTGGGCAGGCAGCAGAGGAATTTCTTTCTGAAAGCTATCAGACTAAAAAATATTACAAGCGAATGTATCGAACGGGAATTATCATTTGCCTGTATGACGCTTTCGGAAAGTGTACAAAAAAGTATTTATTCCGTTCTGGATCATATTCTGTCTTATGCAGAGATAAAATATCACTTTTCTAAACCTATTATTAAGGTTGTTCAAAAGCGTCAGAAAGATATTCCGAAGTTAATCTTGCAAAAATAATTCAAACAGAAGTTACTTTTGCAAAACGGAAGTTAAATTTGCTATTTACCATTATTTACCAGGGGGTTACCCCCAGTTTTACTTATTTGGAAAAAGTATCATTCTAAAAAACATATTACAGGAAAAAACAACAAAATACTTTGAAAATCTGTTGCAAAAATGACAAACTGCGGCATAATATAAATATATTAGGAGGCGCAGGTGTATGTTGTATAGAAAAATAGAGAAAGAAATCTGTAAATGGATTGCAAATGATAAAAAAGCCTTATTGATTGATGGTGCAAGACAAGTAGGAAAAACGTATATCATTCGAAAGGTGCTTGAAAATGAGAACTGCGAATATATTGAATTCAATCTTTTGAAAACACCTTCGCTTGTTGATTTGCTTGCGAAAAGCGAAACGGTCGATGATTTGATCGCCAATCTTTCTCTGTTTGCAGACAAACCGTTTCATCGTGGAAAAACATTTTTGTTTTTTGATGAGATACAGGAATTTAAAGAGCTAGCAACAAAAATTAAGTTTTGGGTGGACGAAGGCTCATTCCGTTATGTGTTCAGCGGTTCACTTCTTGGCGTGGAACTGAAAAATATAAAATCTGCGCCTGTTGGATATCTGAAAACATTTACGATGTATCCTCTTGACTTCGAGGAATTTTTGCAAATTTACAATTTTTCCCAAGACCTCAGGGCATCACTTTATCGTTCGTTTGCTGAGAGAAAGCCTGTAAATGAATCTGTCCATGAGCGTATGATGCAAATTTTTAATATGTATTTGAATGTGGGCGGTATGCCATCAGCGGTGGAAACATTCAAAGAAACAAGAAATTTGGAGGATGTGATTGCAGAACACAATGATATCGTAATGCAGTACAAAAAAGATTTTACTCGTTACGAAACAGAGGACAGGAAACCGTATCTGACAAAGATTTATGATTTAATTCCGGCCGAGCTTAATAATAGTAATAAACGTTTTAATTTTGCAGACTTGAAAAAAGGCCTTCAGTATTCACGCAGCGAGGACAATTTCATCTGGCTCGCAAATGCGGGTGTTGCACTTCCTGTATATAATGTTGCAGCGCCGACAATTCCTCTTTTGCTCAACGCTAAAAGCAGTCTATTTAAATTGTTCTTATCTGATGTTGGAATGTTGACAAGCCTTTATGGTAGAGCTACCAAAAAGCAGCTTTTGTCCGACGATCAAGACATCAATAATGGTGCATTATATGAAAATGTGGTTGCACAAGAATTGAAAGTACATGGATTTAAGCTGTATTATTATAATAGTAAAAAATTTGGTGAATTGGATTTTGTTATTGAATATAAGGGTAAGGTGCTACCAATTGAGGTAAAAAGCGGTAAGAACTATCAGCGGCACTCGGCACTCAGTAATGTTATGGAAATATCCAATTATTCTATAGAAGAAGCCTTTGTTTTGTCAAACTTTAATGTTGAGGTAAAAGGCAATATTGTATATTATCCGATTTATATGCTGATGTTCATTGAGGAAGAAGGCATTAAATTACCCAAGGTAGATTTGGTTGATCTATCTGAGGTGCAGTAATTATAAAAAATGGTTGTGGAATTTTTTGTTATCCCCCGTTCCCTCATATCTGGCAAGCTGGGCTTTCAGGTCGGCAATCAGAGCTGCTTGCTCATTAATTGTGTCATCCTTCTCAGCAAGATAAGGAGACTGATTTGGATCACCGGTTTCAGATTTCGATAAGGCTCGCCCTTTTTCAGCTGATCAAATTCTTTGAAGAAGTTGTGCAGGTTTGCAGTTCCCGGGAAAAACTGCCTGCTTTTTAAGTATAAAAAAGCAGGCAGTTTTTGTTTATTTCTCAGTTTTTTTGTGATCCATAGCGGCTTTGATAAAGCCCTTAAACAGCGGATGCGGTCTGTTGGGCCTTGATTTCAGTTCAGGATGTCCCTGGGTGGCAACAAAGAAAGGATGATCCGGCAGCTCGCACATTTCCACGATCCTTCCGTCAGGAGAAAGACCGGAAAGCTTCATGCCGTGTTCTGTCAGAGCAGAGCGGTAATCATTGTTGACTTCGTAGCGGTGTCTGTGTCTTTCGTGAATGGTTTCTTCTCCGTAAAGTTCATAAGCTTTTGAGGTCTTGTCCAGTACGCAGGGATAAGAGCCAAGCCTGAGGGTTCCACCAATGTCTTCTACGCCGTTCTGATCGGGCATAAGTGCAATGACGGGATGGGTGGTAGAAGGATCCAACTCAATACTGTGCGCATCATTAAAGCCTACTACATTGCGTGCAAATTCCACGATAGAAAGCTGCATGCCGAGGCAGAGACCGAGAAAAGGAATTTTATGGGTTCTTGCGTAAGTGATGGCGCAGAGCTTGCCGTCAATTCCTCTTGGGCCAAAGCCGCCCGGAACCAGGATGCCGTTTACATCAGCGAAAAGCGCGTCTGCATTTTCGGGTGTGACGGTTTCAGAATCAATCCATTTTAAATGAACGGTAACATGATTGGGGATACCGCCGTGCTTAAGGGCTTCCACAACGCTGATATAGGCATCGTGAAGCTGAACATATTTCCCTACAATGGCAATGGTTACATCATCCGTAGGATTGCGCATATCCTGAACCATGGACTTCCACTCGGTCAGGTCAGGCTCCGGACAGTCAAGATTTAAACATTCGCAGGCAACCTGTGCAAGATGCTCGTTTTCCATGGCAAGAGGCGCTTCATACAGATATTCAACGTCCAGGTTTTGAAGAACATGATTGTTGGGTACATTACAGAATAAAGCAATTTTGTCTTTAATACTCTGGGTAAGGGGATGCTCGCTTCTGCAAACAATGATATCGGGCCATATTCCCATTCCCTGCAGCTCTTTTACGCTGGCCTGGGTAGGCTTTGTCTTCATTTCCTGGGAAGCCTTCAGATAAGGGATCAGGGTCACATGGATCAGAATAGCATTTTCATGTCCGATCTCATGCTGGAACTGGCGGATAGACTCTAAAAAGGGCTGGCTTTCAATGTCTCCCACCGTGCCGCCTACTTCGATAATGGCAATTCTGGTCTCTTCATCAGAAAAGTTGCGGTAAAAGCGGCTCTTGATCTCATTGGTGATATGAGGAATGACCTGTACGGTTCCGCCGCCGTAATCGCCGCGGCGTTCCTTTTGAAGAACGGACCAGTAGATCTTACCGGTAGTCACGTTAGAATTTTTGTCCAGATTTTCATCAATAAATCGCTCGTAATGCCCCAGATCAAGGTCTGTTTCTGTTCCGTCTTCCGTAACAAAAACCTCGCCATGCTGAATGGGGTTCATGGTGCCGGGGTCAATGTTGATATAGGGGTCAAACTTCTGCATGGTTACTTTGTAGCCTCTGGCCTTCAACAGCCTACCTAAAGAAGCGGCTGTGATTCCCTTGCCTAGTCCGGAAACAACGCCGCCCGTTACAAATACATATTTTACCGCCATAGTTACTCCTTAGTTTGTATAATTTACTGTGCCATAAAAAAGAAAAAGACACTATGAGCCATTGTCATAGCACCTTTGCAATTACAGAAAAATTTTAGCACTGGGGAAAAATGCTGTCAACAAAATTTTATAAATTTTTGATATTCATTCATTCCTTTTTTATGGATTAATTAAAAGAGCTGTGCTACAATAAAAAACAGTATATACGGGATGGCTCCGGGCAGGATATGCCAAGGAGAGGGAGGGATAATGAGAGTCGGATTTGACAATGAAAAGTACTTAAAGATGCAGTCTGAGCATATCGAGGAGAGGATCAGCAAATTTGGAGATAAATTATATCTGGAGTTTGGGGGAAAGCTGTTCGATGATTTTCACGCCTCTCGCGTCCTTCCGGGATTTGAACCTGACAGCAAGCTCCGGATGCTTATGAAGCTTTCGGACAGAGCAGAAATTATTATTGTCATAAATGCAGCCGATATCGAAAAGAATAAAGTAAGAGGAGATCTGGGGATCACTTATGATGAGGATGTCCAGAGACTGATGAAGGAATTTGAGAGCCGCGGCTTATATGTTGGCAGCGTTGTGTTGACACATTTTGCCGGACAGGTAGGAGCTGTTGCTTTTAAGGAAAAGCTGGAAAGAAAAAATGTGAAGGTTTACCTGCACTATACAATAGAAGGGTATCCGTCCAATATTCCGCTGATCGTCAGCGACGAGGGATATGGAAGGAATGAATATATTGAAACGACAAGACCCTTAGTGGTTGTGACAGCTCCGGGGCCCGGAAGCGGGAAAATGGCTACCTGCCTTTCGCAGCTTTACCATGACAATAAAAGAGGGATCAAGGCGGGATACGCTAAATATGAGACTTTCCCGATCTGGAACATTCCTTTGAAGCATCCGGTCAATCTGGCATATGAAGCGGCAACGGCAGATCTGAATGATATCAATATGATCGATCCGTTTCACCTGGAGGCTTATGGGGAAACGGCTGTCAATTACAACCGGGATATAGAGATCTTTCCGGTGCTCAATGCGATTTTTGAAGGGATCTATGGAGAAAATCCATATAAATCCCCTACGGACATGGGCGTCAATATGGCGGGAAACTGCATTGTGGATGATGCCGTGTGTCAGGAAGCGTCCTACATGGAAATCATCAGGCGCTATTATACTGCAGTGAATAACGTTGTGAAGGGAAAGGGCAGTGAAAATGAAGTTTATAAGATCGAACTTCTGATGAAACAGGCCAAGATCACAACGGATGACAGAAAGGTGACAGTAGCGGCACGGGAGAGAGAGCAGAAGCTTCATGTACCCACAGCGGCTATTGAACTGGCAGATGGAACCATTATCACCTCCAAAACCACAGATCTTCTGGGAGCATCAGCCGCACTTTTACTGAATGCGCTTAAATTTCTGTGCGGTGTGGATCATGACACGCATCTGATCTCACCGGAAGCCATTGGGCCGATCCAGGAACTGAAAACAAAGTATCTGGGAGGCAAAAATCCCAGACTCCATACGGATGAGGTCCTGATCGCACTGTCCATTTCCGCTTTGAATGATGAAAATGCGAGAAAGGCGTTAGAGCAGCTTCCCAAATTAAAGGGCTGTCAGGTGCATACCTCTGTCATGCTTTCGGATGTGGATACTAAAACGTTTAAAAAGCTGGGTGTGGATTTAACCAGTGAACCAATATTAAAAGGAAAGAGTAACTAAATGAGTGAGAATAATTTAAACCAGTATGATGGAGGAACAGGCGGGAACAAAGGTCCCGCAGGGAACGGCGGCAGCGGCGGCCCGGGAGGAAACGGCTCCGGGAAGGATCCCAAAAAACAAAATATCATTATGTTTGCCATTGCAGCGCTGATTTCTCTGCTTCTTGTAAGCTCCTTTGTCAAGCTTTTAACAGGGGATTCCGAGAAGGAAATCACCTATAACGAATTTATTACCATGCTGGAGGAGGGAAAAATAGAGTCGGTTATAGTGGGATCTGACCGGGTATATGTACAGCCTAAGGCTGAAAAGGGAAATCAGTCTCCCCTTCTTTACCTGTATGGAGTAAATCCTTCTGTCACATATTATACCGGAAAAATAGAAGATGACGACACCCTGACGGCAAGGCTGTTAGAGCATGGAGTAGAGGTAAAGGGGCAGGTTGCCGATGGATCTGCAGCGGTGCTGAGTTTCCTGCTTTCCTATGTATTCCCGTTTTTGCTAATGTGGGTGCTGCTGAGCTTTCTGTTTCGGAAAATGTCCAAGGGCGGAGGCCCCATGGGCGTTGGAAAGAGCAACGCAAAGGTCTATGTACAGAGAGAAACCGGTATTACCTTTCAGGATGTGGCAGGTGAGGACGAGGCCAAGGAATCTCTGCAGGAGGTAGTGGACTTTTTGCATAACCCGGGGAAATATGCCAAGATCGGTGCGAAGCTTCCTAAGGGAGCTTTGCTGGTAGGCCCCCCCGGTACCGGTAAAACCCTGCTGGCCAAGGCTGTTGCAGGGGAAGCCAAGGTTCCGTTCTTTTCCCTTTCCGGATCAGATTTTATAGAGCTTTATGTAGGTGTGGGAGCTTCCCGTGTAAGAGATCTGTTTAAGGAAGCCACCAAGAATGCGCCTTGTATTATTTTTATTGATGAGATCGACGCCATCGGCAGAAGCCGTGACAATAAATACGGCGGCGGAAATGAAGAGCGGGAGCAGACCTTAAACCAGCTTCTTTCAGAGATGGATGGCTTTGATACCTCCAAGGGAATTCTGGTATTGGGGGCAACGAACAGACCGGAGATCCTGGATAAGGCATTGCTTCGTCCGGGACGGTTTGACAGAAGAATTATTGTGGATAAGCCGGATCTGAAGGGGCGCGTGGAAATTTTAAAGGTTCACGCAAAGGATGTCCATTTAGATGAAAGCGTAGATCTGGATGCCATTGCGCTGGCAACCAGCGGGGCGGTTGGTGCAGATCTTGCCAATATGATCAACGAGGCTGCGATCAACGCCGTGCAGCATGGAAGAGAATTTGTGTCCCAGAAGGATCTGTTTGAGGCAGTAGAGCAGGTACTGGTAGGAAAGGAAAAGAAGGATCGCATCATGAGTATGGAAGAGCGCAAGATCGTATCCTATCATGAGGTGGGGCATGCCCTGATCAGTGCGCTCCAGAAAAATTCAGAACCGGTGCAGAAGATCACCATTGTTCCCAGAACCATGGGAGCGCTTGGATATGTGATGCAGGTGCCTGAGGAAGAAAAGTATTTACAGACGAAGGAAGAACTTCATAACAGACTGGTTGGACTTTTGGGAGGCCGGGCAGCAGAGGAACTGATTTTTGGCAATGTAACAACAGGGGCGGCCAACGATATTGAACAGGCAACCAATATTGCAACCAACATGATCACCAGATTTGGAATGAGCAAACGCTTTGGTCTGATGGGGCTTGCAACGGTGGAAAGCGAATATCTGGGCGGCGGTGCAAGGCTTACCTGCAGCGACAGAACAGCGGCAGATGTAGATACCGAAGTGATGGAGACCCTGAAGGAATGCTATGAGGAAGCCAAGGAAATGCTTTCCGGGAATCGGGAGCTCATGGATAAGCTGGCAGCCCATCTGATTGAGAAGGAAACCATAAGCGGTAAGGAATTTATGAAGATCTACCGTGCAGAAAAGGGAATTCCGGAGCCGGAAGAGAAAGAGGAATCAAAGCTGCAGCAGGAAACGGAAAAGCAGGAGGCAGAGCAGAACGAAGCAAAGGAGAAGGAAGCAGAGCCTTTGCAGCAGGAGCCTGAAATACAGGAAAGGGAAGAAAAGCCTGTGTCAGAAGCGCCAAGAGGCCGTTTTTCCGGAACATCCACGGATATATTTCAATAAATAAAAGGGCACCAGAAGCGGAGTAACAGCTGTTTTCTGGTGCCATCTTTACTTATAAGGAGAAAAGAGATGTTTGATTTTCAGGAGGAACTGAAAAAGCTTCCTCATTGCCCGGGTGTCTATATCATGCATGATGCAAACGACAATATTATTTACGTCGGAAAAGCGATCAATCTGCATAATCGCGTCAGATCCTATTTTCGGAAAAATATCGGGAGGGGACCTCAGATCGACAAGATGGTGACTTTGATTGCCCGTTTTGAATATATTGTAACCGACTCGGAACTGGAAGCTCTTGTTCTGGAAAATAACCTGATCAAGGAGCACAGCCCTAAATATAACACCATGCTGAAGGATGATAAAACCTATCCCTACATTAAGGTGACAGTTTCAGAGGACTATCCAAGGGTATTGTTCTGTCGGCAGATGAAGAAGGATCGTTCCAGGTATTTCGGCCCCTATACCAGCGCAGGGGCGGTAAAGGATACGATTGAACTGATCAACAAGCTTTTCTGCCTGAGAACCTGCAATCGAAATCTGTCAAAAGAAGTGGGAGGTGAAAGGGCATGCCTTAATTATCATATCGGTCAGTGCCTGGCGCCCTGTCAGGGAAAGATTACCCGGGAAGAATATCAGGAGCAGGTAAAAGGGGCTCTTGCCTTTTTAAATGGAAATTATCAGGATACATTAAAAGAGCTGGAACAAAAAATGCAGCGGGCATCGGAAAATCTGGAATTTGAAGAGGCCATCAGATACCGGGATCTGTATAACAGCGTAAAGCAGATCGCATCCAAGCAGAAAATGGAAGAAAGTGATGGGGAGGATAAGGACATCATTGCGCTGGCCTGCGATGACAGGGATGCGGTAGTCCAGGTATTTTTTGTCAGAGGGGGAAAGCTGATCGGAAGAGAACATTTTTATATGACACATGTGTCAGAAACACCGAAAAAGCAGATCCTTCTGGATTTTGTAAAGCAGTTTTATGCAGGAACGCCCTTTATTCCCAGGGAACTGATCCTGCAGGAAGAGATTGAGGATATTCAGGTCATAGAACAATGGCTGACCGGAAGGAAAGGCAGCAGGGTTTATATCAGGATCCCCAAGATCGGAGCAAAGGAAAAACTGGTGGAGCTTGCGGCGAAAAATGCCATGCTGGTTCTTTCACAGGATAAGGAGCGTATCCGCAGGGAGGAAGGAAGAACCATCGGAGCGGTAAAGGAGATCGCTTCCCTTCTGGGACTCGAGGAAGTAAACAGAATGGAGGCCTTTGATATTTCCAATATCAGCGGCTTTGCCAATGTGGGATCCATGGTGGTTTTTGAAAAGGGAAAGCCCAAGAAAAGCGACTATCGGAAATTTAAGATCAAAACCGTGTCGGGGCCGGATGATTATGCCTGCATGAAGGAAGTGCTTACCAGAAGGTTTACACATGGCATGGAGGAAAGAAAAATTCTGGATGACAAAGAGCTGGAAAATGAATTTGGAAGCTTTACAAAGTTCCCGGATCTTCTGATGATGGATGGCGGAAGAGGACAGGTTAACATTGCGCTCCAGGTTTTGGAAGAGCTTCGGCTGAACATTCCCGTCTGCGGCATGGTAAAGGATGATAATCATAATACAAGAGGGCTATACTTTAACAATAAAGAGATTGACATTGACAGGAGAAGCGAGGGCTTTAAATTAATTACCAGAATTCAGGATGAAGCCCACAGATTTGCCATTGAATACCACAGATCCCTTCGATCCAAAGCCCAGGTAAAATCTGTACTGGACGAGATCCCCGGGGTAGGGCCGATGCGACGCAAAGCTTTAATGAAGCATTTTACCTCCATTGAAGAAATAAAGCAGGCAGAGTTTGAAACGCTGCTGGAGGCAGAGGGAATGAACCGGGCGGCGGCGCAGTCGGTTTATGATTTTTTTCATAATCAGGACAAAAATTGAACAACAGAGCAGTTTTATGGTATACTATATTCGGTTTTTGTTTACGGAAAAGATTTGTTTGACACAAGAAGGAGGCTTTGGGGATGAAGAGAATAGGATTGTTAACCAGTGGCGGTGACTGTCAGGCATTAAACGCAGCTATGCGTGGCGTGGTAAAATGTCTGGTAAACAGCGGAGAAGAAGTTGAAATTTATGGCTTTTTGGACGGCTACAGAGGTCTGATCTACGGAAATTTCCGCATGCTGGAGGGAAAGGATTTTTCCGGAATTCTTACGAAGGGCGGCACGATCCTTGGAAGCTCCCGTACTCCTTTTAAAACCATAAAGGATCCTGATGAAAACGGACTTAACAAGGTAGAGGCCATGAAGCAGAATTATTATAAGCTCCGCCTGGACTGCCTTGTGATCCTGGGAGGCAACGGAACCCATAAGACAGCCAATCTGCTTCGCCAGGAAGGGCTCAATATCATTACGCTTCCCAAGACCATTGACAATGATCTTTGGGGAACGGATATGACCTTCGGCTTCCAGAGTGCAGTAAATATTGCAACGGATGCGATTGACTGTATCCATACAACAGCAGCTTCCCACGGAAGAGTTTTTATTATAGAAGTTATGGGACATAAGGTAGGATGGCTGACCCTGAATGCAGGTATGGCCGGAGGGGCAGATATTATCCTTCTTCCTGAGATTCCTTATGATATTGACAAAGTGGTTCAGAAGATTGAGGAAAGAAATGCAAACGGCAGCAGGTTTACGATCCTTGCGGTGGCGGAGGGCGCAATCTCCAAGGAGGATGCAAAGCTTTCCAAGAAAGAATATAAAGAGAAAATGAAAGGCTATAAATTCCCTTCGGTATCTTATGAGCTGGCACAGCAGATCGAAGAGAAGACCGGACATGAGGTCAGGGTGACGGTGCCCGGCCACACACAAAGAGGAGGAAGCCCCTGTGCATATGACAGAGTCTTTGCAAGCCGGCTCGGCGCAGAAGCAGGAACGCTGATCTTAAAGGGCGAATACGGCTTTATGGTGGGATATAAAAACAGGGAGATCGTAAAGGTTCCTCTTGAAGAGGTTGCCGGTAAGCTGAAGATGATCGCACCGGACGCTTCTATTGTGCAGGAAGCAAAATTGATGGGAATCTGCTTTGGAGATTAAGGAATGTCATATACAGCGCTCTATCGAAAATTTCGGCCTGCTGTTTTTGAAGATGTAAAAGGGCAGGAGCATATTGTTACTACATTAAAAAACCAGATCAGGGCAGAGCGCATCGGACATGCGTATCTGTTTTGCGGAACCAGGGGAACAGGAAAAACGACCATTGCGAAGATCTTTGCAAGAGCGGTCAACTGCGAGCACCCGGTGGATGGAAGTCCCTGTGGGGAATGCGCTGCCTGTAAAGCCATTGCGGCAGGCGCTTCCATGAATGTAATTGAAATTGACGCTGCGTCTAACAACGGCGTGGATAACATCCGGGAAATTGTAGATGAAGTTTCCTATTCTCCCGCAACCGGGAAATACAAGGTTTATATTATCGATGAGGTACACATGTTGTCCATCGGAGCCTTTAACGCTCTTTTAAAGACGCTGGAGGAACCTCCTTCTTATGTGATCTTTATTCTGGCTACAACGGAAGCGCATAAGATCCCGGTAACGATCCTGTCCAGGTGCCAGCGGTATGACTTCAAAAGAATTACCATAGACACCATTTCTGAAAGGATAAAGGAGCTTACAGAAAAAGAACAGGTTCAGATTGAGGAAAAGGCGGTCCGTTATATTGCAAAAATGGCAGACGGATCCATGCGTGATGCTTTGAGCCTTCTGGATCAGTGCATTGCATTCCATTTTGGGCAGGAGCTCACCTACGATAAAGTGCTGGATGTGCTGGGAGCAGTGGATACGGAGGTTTTCAGCCGGCTTTTAAGGATCATCCTTGAAGGAAATGTAACGCAGGCGATAGAGCTTTTGGAGGAAATTGTAGTTAAAGGACGGGAGCTGACGCAATTTGTGGCAGATTTTACCTGGTATCTGAGAAATCTGCTTCTTATAAAAACAGCGGACGGCATTGAAGATATTATAGACATGTCCACAGAAAATCTGGCCAGGCTTAAGGAAGAAGCCAAGATGGCGGAAAATGATGTGATCATGCGGTACATCAGAGTGCTTTCAGAGCTTTCCGGACAGCTTCGGTTTGCAACCCAGAGAAGGATCCTGGTAGAAATGACATTGATCAAGCTTTGCAGACCGGCAATGGAAACGGATCTGCAGTCCCTGACAGACAGGATCCGTCAGATGGAAGAAAAAATAGAAAACGGATTACCCATATCGGCACAGGCTCTTTCCGGACTTTCTGCCCAGGGGGCTTTGCAGGCTGAACCCAGGGAACGGGCTCCGCTGCCGGCGGCTATTCCTGCGGATGTGCAGGAGGTTACGGGAAAATGGCCGGCTATCATAGCACAGACATCCATGCCTATGAAGGCTTACCTGAAAGATTCTTATACCAGCCTGGGCGGCGACGGAAGCCTGCTGGTGGTGCTGAAACCCACGGACGGCAGCTTTAATTCAACATATTTTAAGGAAGCAGCGCATAAAGAAGAGCTGGAGAGGCTGGTTTCTGATTATGTGGGGAAGGAAGTCAAGATCACCATACCCGAAACGAATCAGGGAAGAGATCCCAGAGAAATTTATCCGGATCTGACAGAGGCGATCGGCCAGGCAATCCATATGGAAGTAGAAGAAGTGGAAGAGGATGAGCTGTCCGATTTTTAGAGATCAACTTTAGGTTGCAATCACACAGCTTATAATAGTAAAATACACATACAAGTTTAGAGTTGGAGGTTTAAGATGGCAAAGCGTGGAGGATTTCCGGGGGGAATGCCCGGCAATATGAATAACCTGATGAAGCAGGCGCAGAGAATGCAGCGTCAGATGGAAGAAAATCAAAAGGAGCTTGAGACCAAGGAGTTTACAGCAAAAGCAGGAGGCGGCGCCGTAGAGGTAACCGTCAGCGGCAAGAAGGAAGTAACAAAGGTAAAGCTGTCTGCTGAGGTTGTAGATCCTGATGATATTGAAATGCTGGAAGATCTGGTAATGGCGGCTACCAATGAAGCACTGCGGATGGCCGAAGAAGCAAATGCAGAAGTGATGAACAAAATGGCGGGTGGTCTTGGTCTGGGAGGAGGCTTACCCTTTTAATGGATTTATACAGCGGACATATCAATAAGTTAATAGATGAACTGTCCGGGCTTCCGGGCATTGGTTCCAAATCGGCACAGCGCCTGGCTTTTCATTTGATTAACATGCCGAAAGACAAGGTGGAGCGTCTGGCAAAAACGATCCTGGAGGCAAAGGAAAATGTTCGTTACTGTAAGGAATGCTTTACACTGACAGACAAAGAGATATGCCCGGTCTGCGCTGACAGGAGAAGGGATCACGGCACGATCATGGTAGTGGAGAATACCAGGGATCTTGCAGCCTATGAAAAGACCGGAAAATATGAAGGGGTCTATCATGTACTGCACGGGGCGATCTCTCCCATGCTTGGAATAGGGCCTGGGGACATCAGGCTGAAGGAACTGATCGCCAGGCTGGAGGGGCCGGTAACGGAAGTGATCATAGCCACAAATTCAAGCCTGGAGGGTGAGACAACGGCAATGTATATCAGCAAGCTGATCAAGCCAACCGGAATTAAGGTAACCAGAATTGCCAGCGGCGTACCGGTGGGCGGAGATCTGGAGTATATTGACGAGGTAACGCTGCTTCGTGCTTTAGAGGGCAGAACAGAACTATAAAAACGATATATGGGGGCAGAAAAATGAAAAAAGAACTGTTTGGAAAGACAAAAGACGGCCAGGAAATTTATAAATACTGGTTGGAAAACGGAAAAGGAATGAAAGCCGGTGTGATCAATTACGGAGCGATTTTAGTAAATCTGTTTGTACCGGATGGAAAGGGAACAGCAGAAGATGTGGTGCTTGGGTATGATACCCTGGAGCCTTATTTTACCAACGGAAGCTTTTTTGGCGCCACAGTAGGGCCTAATGCAAACCGCATCGGGGGAGCTGCATTTGAACTGGATGGAGTAACCTACAAACTTTGCGTAAATGATGGTAAAAATAATCTTCACAGCGATATGGAGCTGGGCTATCATAAGCGGATCTGGAAGGCAGAAGAAGGAAAAGAAAGCGTCACATTTTCCATTGAGGATGCCGACGGATGCATGGGCTTTCCGGGAAATAAAAAGGTAAGCGTTACATATACGGTTACGGAAGAAAATGAACTTAGGATCCATTATCATGCTGAGAGCGATAAAAGGACCATCATCAACATGACAAATCATTCTTACTTTAACCTGTCAGGAGCAGGAAAAGGAAAGATCCACGATCATGTTCTGCAGCTGAAGGCTTCAAATTACACGCCGATTGTTCCGGGGGCCATCCCTACGGGAGAAATCGCTCCTGTAGCGGGAACACCCTTTGATTTTACAAGCGCAAAGCCGGTAGGACGGGATATTGATGCTGATAATGATCAGCTTAAGATGACAGGGGGCTATGATCACAACTGGGTGATCGATGGTGCAGACGGCAGCATCCGAAGCTTTGCGGTTGTCACTGATCCGGCCAGCGGACGTACCATGGAGGCCTTTACGGATCTCCCGGGAGTACAGTTTTACGCAGGAAATTCCATTGCGCCTCATGCCGGAAAGGGCGGTGCAGAATACGCAGGAAGAAGCGGCCTGTGTCTGGAAACGCAGTATTATCCTGATACGGCAAATAAGCCGCAGTTTCCTTCTGCAGTTTTCGGACCGGACAGGAGCTATGACACCACTACGATTTATAAATTCAGTTAAATAGATGCCGGAGGATTGACAAGGCAGAACTGTCCTTGTCAATCTTTCTTTGTACCATAGGAATAAGCTTTGTGGCACTTTTTGACGATGCTTTACATCTTTTCTTTGGCAGAGGTTGTGATAGACTAAAAGAAAATGCCAGGGGAAAAGATGAAATTACCGCAAGTGATCAAACGAATGGAAAACACAGACAGTCAGTGCCGGATCTATGTGGAAGATTATGTACATACATATCTGAATGAACTGAAAAGAAAAAGCGAGTTGCTTCCCATCAGGGCAGCGCTTTTCGGAAGGGTTCTGCGCAGAGAGGACAAGTGCTATTATTTCATTTACGGAGCCTGTTGTGTGATCGATGAGATAGAGGAAGGCAGATGTGAGGAACAGGTCAGAAACGATTATTTTTCAGAATATGACCTGATCGGCTATGTCAATATTTATGGGGAAAAGGATACAGAGGAGCCTAAGGGCTATTATGTATTTTATGAATCCAATGAGCCTATGCAGAATTATCTCATTTCCTGCTATGAACGGGAAAAGAAAAAGGAAGCGGCAAAGAGGAAGAAGGCTTCTGTGAAAGAAAAGAAAGGCTTTGATCCCATAGACCTTTTAAAAAGCTTTCTTTATGGAGTATGTGTGATCCTTACAGCCATTGCAGTCCTTGCCGTGAACGATTATCATAAAATGCAGGGGTTCACACAGGCAGCGGAAAGAGCAGTATTTATGGCGGATACTCTGCAGGGCTGATAGCGGAGACGAAGCAGCACAAAGGATTTGGAGACTTATCTATGTCAAGGATACAGAATTTTTGGAAAGAAAGAGAAAGAACACAAAGCGGTTCCAGAAGCATTGACTATAAGGAAAAGATACGGAGCCATAAGCTCACCCTTTTTTACAGAGCCGTGCTCTGTATTCTGCTGATCGTTGCAGTAGCTGCTTTTTTGCTGGTTCAGTGGCGGGATAAGGTGTTTACGGAAAATGTTACCACATCCTCCGTGCCGGTGACAGTGGTGCAGGGGGCAGAGGTGAAGGATTTAGGAGGCAGCCTTCTTCTTTACAGCAAAGATGGGGCAAGCTGTATTGATACAAAGGGAAATGCGATCTGGAATCTGACCTATGAAATGCAGTCTCCCAGGATTTCAATTTCGGGGGAAACGGCCGCCATTGGAGACTATAACGGCCGTACGATTTATGTTGTAAATAAAAACGGGACCGGAGGAACCGTTAATACCAATCTGCCGATCAGAGAACTTTGCGTTTCGGAGAATGGAGTGGTGGCAGCGGTTCTGGATGACTCTGATGTGACAAGAATTTATGTATACAATGGAAATGAAAATACAGAGGAGCCGATTGTAAAGGCAAAAGCAACCATGGACAAAAGCGGGTATCCGGTGAGTATTTCCCTTACGCCTAACGGGAAGATCATGGCAGTATCCTATCTTTATGTGGACAGTGGAAGCATGAAGTCTTCTGTTGCTTTTTACAATTTTGGAGAAGTGGGAAAAAATGAAGCCGATAACTATGTCAGCGGATATGATTACCTGAATACGGTGATCCCCTATATCCAGTTTATGAATAACAGTACGGCATTTGCCGTGTCAGATGACAGGATTGTGTTTTTTAACGGTGCGGAGAGACCTACAAATGTAGCGTCCAGTCTTCTGGAAGAAGAAATACAGAGCGTATACTATAATGAAAATTATGTGGGACTGGTATTCCATGACCAGACAGGCACTGCGGCGTATCGCCTGGATGTCTATAATGCTTCGGGCAGTAAGGTGCTTTCCCGGTTTTTTGACATAGAGTATTCAAATATTATCTTTCATAAGGATCAGATCATTATCTACAGCGATCTGGAATGCCAGATCTGCAACATGAAAGGGGTAGACAAGTATTTAGGGACCTTTGATAAGACCACGTCCCTGCTGATCCCCACCTCTTCCGTATATAAATATCTGGCGGTTACAAATGACTCCTTAGATCTACTGGAGCTGAAATAGTAAAGGATAAAATATGTATTATGCAGCACTGATCATAATAGCACTCATCTTTATATGGAGAATGACAGTAGGATTTAGAAAGGGAATGGTTCAGGAGATCATTTCCCTGATAGCAATGGCGGTGGCAGGAGTCTGTGTTCTGCTGATCTTTGGGGCCATTGGAAGTTATCTGAACCGGGAAATTGGAAAAGTGGTTCAGATGGTCATCGTTCTTCTGGTAGTCTGTGCGGTCTATCGTTTGATCCATGTTTTGTTTACTTCCCTGGAATTAATTTCCAAACTGCCTGTCATCAAGTGGCTTGATAAGCTGCTGGGCATCGTGATCGGCGCAGGAGAGGCGGCTTTGATCGTAGGCTTTATCATTTATTTTTTGAAAAGCTGGGGGCTGAGCGTGCTCAGTGTTTAAGAGATTAAAAAAAGTCTATTGACATTTTGAACGAGAGGGATAAAATGTAGCTTATAAAAAATAAGTAAATGCAATGAGCAGGACAGGATTTTTTCCTACAGCATTTTCAGAGAGCCTTCGGCTGGTGTGAGAAGGCAGTGCCCCGAAAAAATTATCCCCTGAGAGCTGTTTGGGTGAACGCAAAGTAATCCAGAACGGAGGCCCACCGTTATAAGGGAACATATTCATCTGCACGGGCAGAGGATGTGAACAAAGTGGCCGGATGATCCGGCAATAGAAGTGGTACCGCGGGGAATAACCTTCGTCTTCTGAAAGGAAGACGGAGGTTTTTTTATATATTTTATTCCCAAAGAAAAAGAAGAGGAGAGAAAAAATAACATGAACACATTGGTAATCGTACTTGTAGCAGCCGCCTGCCTGACTGCAGGCTACATGTTTTATGGCCGCTACCTTGCAAAAAAGTGGGGTATTGATCCTAATGCAAAGACCCCGGCTGTACTGAAGGAGGACGGTCAGGACTATGTTCCCACAAACGGATGGACCGTTTTCGCCCATCAGTTTTCTTCCATTGCAGGTGCAGGCCCTGTGACCGGAGCGATCCAGGCAGCAGTATTCGGATGGGTTCCCGTCCTTCTGTGGATCATCTTAGGAGGCATCTTCTTTGGCGCTGTAACGGACTTTGGCGCTTTGTATGCCAGCGTTAAGAATGAAGGAAAGTCCATGGGACTTTTAATTGAAAAATATATTGGAAAAACAGGCCGGAAGCTGTTTCTTTTATTCTGCTGGCTGTTCACCCTGCTGGTTATCGCAGCGTTTGCGGATATGGTTGCAGGAACCTTTAACGCATATACCGTTACAGAAGAAGGGGTGACGCAGCTTTCAGAGGCTGCAAAAGTAAATGGTGCAGCAGGAAGCATTTCTCTTTTATTTATTGCATTTGCAGTTGTATTTGGCCTGATCCAGAAGAAATTCAAATTGACAGGCGCTAAGCAGGTTGTTGTAGGTCTGGCATGTACCGTTGCAGCACTGGTACTTGGAATGCTGCTTCCTCTTGAAGCAGGAAAGGATACCTGGACTTATATAACGTTTGCTTATATATTCCTGGCAGCCGTTCTTCCTATGTGGCTTTTAATGCAGCCCAGGGATTATATGACCACCTTTATGTTTGCAGGAATGATCATCGGAGCAGTGGTCGGCCTTCTGGTGGCACATCCTGCCATGAATTTGCCTGCATTTACAGGGTTCCATAATGAAAAGCTGGGAGATATGTTCCCGATCCTGTTTGTAACGGTTGCCTGCGGTGCGGTTTCCGGTTTCCACAGCCTGGTGTCCTCGGGAACATCCTCTAAGACCATTGCAAATGAAAAAGATATGCTGAAGGTTGGCTATGGCGCCATGGTTTTGGAAAGTCTTCTGGCAGTCCTTGCACTTTGCGTTGCAGGTGCAGCAGCGGCAGCAGACGGAACAGCAGCTGCTGGAACACCTTTCCAGATCTTCTCATCCGGTGTTGCTGGATTTTTGGAAATGTTTGGAATTCCGGTATATGTAGCTCAGTGTTTTATGACAATGTGCGTATCTGCACTTGCGCTTACAAGCCTTGATTCCGTTGCCAGAATCGGACGTATGTCCTTCCAGGAGCTGTTCAGCGTAGACGATATGGAGCATGCGGAAGGATGGAGAAAGGTGCTTTGCAATAAGTACTTTGCCACAGTTCTCACACTTGTCTGTGGATATATCCTGACAAAAATAGGATATTCCAATATCTGGCCTTTGTTCGGAAGCGCAAATCAGCTGCTCAGCGCACTGGTACTGATTACCCTCTGTGTATTCCTGAAGGTTACCGGAAGACAGAATAAGACCTTATTCCCTCCGCTGATCATTATGCTGTGCGTAACCTTTACCGCTCTGGTGGAAAGAACCATCGCACTTGTAAAAGCTTACGGCGCAGGAACGGCAGTTTTTCTTGTTGAGGGATTACAGCTTATCATTGCTGTTTTATTAATGATCCTGGGTGTTGTGATTGTTGTAAATTCCGGGAAAGAGCTTGTTAAGAAAAAAGCAGGTACGGAAAAGTAAAAAATAATTGACAAATGTAAAAGAATAGTGTTATATTAAAGCTCCACTCGCCAAAGAGGCGAGTGGAGCTTTATAACGAAGGGAAGCAAAAGCTTCAAAAAGTTATAAAAAATAGAAAAAAGGTCTTGACCGGTGATAAAAGCTGTGATATTATATCAGAGTTGCGTCCGG
>Ga0129315_1000101_pt1 | contig 91719 bp, 93 predicted proteins | sample Cm827metagenome_FD_94432 | JGI IMG/M metagenome (GOLD analysis project Ga0129315, IMG submission 94432) | Eastern black-and-white colobus group fecal microbial communities from Wisconsin, USA - Cm827 metagenome | ecosystem: Host-associated > Mammals > Digestive system > Large intestine > Fecal...
TTATTAATTCAAGAGCTTCTTTATATCTTCCTTGAGAAGCTAATTTTATATATCCTTGAATAGCAATGTGAGCTGGGCACTCTGTCTTACAAGGGCTAGTTCCAGAATCTACAACATTTTTTCTATTAATTCTATAATTTGGATTCCATCTATCTGGGCCCCATTCTGTATCTCTTGGAGTCTCTGTATTTTCTTTAGGAAGTGGTTTTACTGAACATAATTTTTGACCTAATTTTAGTGCATTAACTGGACAATTTACAACACACTCTCCACAAGCAACACATTTTTCTTTATCAACTTGTGAAACATAATTTGAACGTACCATATCAACATTTTTAAACATTGATGCAGATCTTAATGCAAGGCAAGAGCAACCACAACAATTACATATTGCATGAGTTTTTCCTGAACCATCAAGATTAGGTATTTGATGCATTAATCCATTTTCTTCAGCTCTTTTAATTATTTCAAAGGCTTCTTCTCTAGTAATTTGTCTTCCCCTTCCAGTACGAATATAATATTCTGCAGCATGGCCCATTTGAATACACATATCTTCTGCTAAATGACCACAGCCTTCTCCCATTACTTTTCTTGCTGTACGACAGGAACAATCAGAAACTGTAAAAATATCGTTTTCATTAAGGTACTTAGAAACTTCTTCGTAAGAAGCTCTTCTAGTTTCTCCATCAATGGCTTTTTCTATAGGTATAACACGCATTAATCCTACACCTACTGGAAATGCTCCTGTACTCTTTGGTCCTCTTACTCTTCCATAGGCTTCAAAAGCTTCTGCAATTTGAGGATATTTATTAACGTTTTCTTTGTTGTTAACCATCATTTCCATAATTCCTGGAACCCAAGTATCATACCAATAGGTATCAACTCCATTAATAGTATTTACAAAACATACACCTGCCACTGCTAAATCCCATAGTAGCTTTGCAGTTTCATCTATAGATTTATCGCATAAAGGAGCAAGTTCTTCTGCGGTATATTTTGTTCTTATTTTCATACATAAGGCTACCTCTGCCATTTCTTCTGTAACAACAGGCTCTAAAATTAAATATTCTGGATCCTCTGCCTTTATTTCATTTTTTGAACCAGGTTTTTTCCTACTAATATGATTTGCAAGATCCAATACCTTTTCTTTTACCATTATTCTCCCCCTAATTTAATAATAAAATTAATTTTCATTCCATTCTTTAATTTCTTTCCTAAGCCATTCTGCAAACTCCTCAATACCTTCTCCTGTTCTTGCAGATATAGGAATGATTTTTATATTAGGATTTAATTTTTTTACACGCTTAATGCAGGCTTCCAAATTAAAGTCAAAATAATTAATAACATCTATTTTATTAATTAATAAAACATGGCAAATGGAAAACATTAATGGATATTTTAATGGCTTATCATCTCCTTCAGGAATACTTAAAATCATTGCATTTTTTGATGCTCCAGTATCAAATTCTGCTGGACATACCAAATTACCTACATTCTCTAAAATAGCAAAATCAATATCATTTGTTTCTAAAGCTTCTAAGCCTTGCTTTGTCATATCTGCATCAAGATGGCACATTCCTCCTGTATGCAATTGAACAACTTTTGCTCCTGTTTTAGAAATAGTATGAGCATCAACATCTGAGTCAATATCTGCTTCCATAACACCTATTTTCATTTCATTTTTTAAAGTATTAATTGTTCTTGTAAGAGTTGTTGTTTTCCCTGATCCTGGCGATGACATTAAATTTAGTAAAAATACTTTCTTTTTTTTAAGTTCCTTTCTCAATAAATTAGCTTGCTGATCATTGTCTTCAAAGACACTTTGCTTAATTTCGAGAATTCTAAAATTCTCCATTTAATTATCCTCCTTCATTATAAAGAATATATAATTTGAACTTTTTATTGTATTATTAAAGGATTTTCTCTCTTAAATTACTTCTATGAAATACTCTTTATATAATATAAATATTAAATATCCTAATCTGGTATGACCAGATTAATAATCTTGATAAAATTTTAACATGATTGTTGATTTAAAGTCAATATATTCCTTTAATACTAATATATGTTTATAATAACATTTAAATTATTTACTTTTTATTTATTTTGGAATATTATTGAAGTAGATTATTAATTGGTATTTGGTTGAACCAGATTCAGCTTAGAGAGGTATATTTTATGATAGAATTTTCAAAATTAAATTCTCCAACATTAAAAGATTTATTTATTAAAGAACTAGAAACTATGATTTTATCTGGAAAACTTCAAATTGGTGAAAAACTTCCTTCAGAAAGAGACCTTGCTAAGTCTATGCAAGTAAGTAGAGCTGTTGTTAATGCTGGAATTGTAGAATTATCTAGGAAAGGTTTTCTAAATATAAAACCAAGAGTTGGTGCTTTTGTAGCTGATTATCGTAGGAATGGAACTATGGAAACTTTAATTTCTATTATGAAATATAATGGTGGAAGGTTAAGAGATGCAGAAATACGTTCTATTCTTGAACTTCGTATAGCCTTAGATAGTTTAGCTGTAGAACTATGTATTCCGATAATTAAAAAAGAAGAAATTGAAACCTTAAAAGGGTATGTAAGTAAAATGAAAGAAACAGATTCTGTTGAAACTGCATCTAAGTTAGCATTTCAATTCCAACATGAATTGGCTTTTCTTTCAGGAAATACTCTTATACCTTTAATTTTCCACTCTTTTAAGGCTCCTATTTTATCTTTATGGGAACGCTTCTGTATATTATATGGTATAGATTCATTAATAAATAATACCTCTATTTTATGTGATTACATAGAAAAAAGAGATACCAAAAAGGCTATAGAATGTTTAACTATAAATATTAATGATACTATAAGTGGTAAAAGGCAAATATATTATTAATTTAATGTCCTAAAGGAGTTCTTTCTAATAAATGGCGTTCTTGTATAAGATCTGCATACACCAATATGCAAAGATTTATGAATAATGGTATCATAGCAATCCATATTGCCTTTTCTTTCAATATATTACAAGCAGATGCTAAAATAATAGCTCCCATAATAAAACTTGAAAGCATTAAGGTATGTGTTTTACCCTTTTTAAGTAAAGATTTATCTCCCTTTCTTAAATACTTTGCAATAGAAATTCCAATTTGTCTTAAATGGTTTGTACAAAAAGTAGTTGACATTGGTATTCCTTGTGCTTGACGGAAAGTATTATATTGCATAGAACAAATAAAATTTATGGCTACTTGTACCACCTTATCTGTTACTGTTAATGGAATAAATCCTATAATTAATAAAACTATTAATTCAAAGCCTATTAAATATGTATCCCAACGAAACAAGCCTATTTTCTTAATTGGATTAGGTAAAAGTTCTGACATAATTGCCCCCATAAGATAGGCTGTAATAGGAATAAGATAATAAAAGCCCTTACTCCAATTTCCATTTCCCAATTCAATAGCCATTAATACGAAATTAGCAGTTTGTGCATTACAAAATACTCCTCCACGAAGAATCATAGTATATGCACCCATCATTCCTGAACTCATCATTAATAGTTCAAAAATAACTCTACTTTCACAAGCTAAATACTGATTTGTAATATCCCCATCTTGTTCTTTCATTTTAACCCCTTCTTTTGTCCATTTTTTATACTTCTATTATTAAATATAAAACAAAATATAAATTGCTACAACCTAGGGTTAAAAAAATTCACAATATACAGACAATTTTTAGCTTATTTCTGATTCTATTTTACCTTTTTTAGCTGTTTTAGCTGCTTTAACTGTTTTTTCTACTGTTTCTTTTTTATCTAAATTTAATATTGGTAAATTATATTTTTCTTTTATAGCATTTTCTACTTCAATAGCTATATCTTTATTTTCTTTTAGATAAATCTTTGAGTTTTCTCTACCTTGGCCTATTCTTATATCATTATAAGCAAACCATGATCCACTTTTATCTATTATTCCTTCATTTACAGCTATATCTATTAGATTTCCTTCCTTTGATATGCCTTCATTGTACATAATATCAAACTCTGCTATTTTAAATGGTGGAGCAACTTTATTTTTTGCTACTTTTATTCTAGCTCTACTACCTAATATATTGTCTCCAACTTTTATGGTATCTATTTTTCTAATATCTAATCTTACTGATGAATAAAATTTAAGAGCTCGTCCACCTGTTGTAGTTTCTGGATTACCAAACATAACTCCTATTTTTTCTCTTAACTGATTAATAAATATTACTACACATTTTGATTTATTAATTGACCCTGTAAGCTTTCTTAAAGCTTGAGACATTAATCTAGCCTGTAATCCCATATGAGAAGCTCCCATTTCCCCTTCTATTTCTGCTCTTGGGACTAAAGCTGCTACAGAGTCAACAACTAATACATCTATAGCATTTGATCTAACAAGAGCTTCTGTTATTTCTAATGCTTGTTCTCCATTATCTGGTTGGCTCACTATTAAGTCATCAATATTTACACCTAAGTTTTTAGCATAAGAAGGATCTAATGCATGTTCAGCATCTATAAAAGCTGCAGATCCCCCAATTTTTTGAGCTTCTGCAATTATATGCAATGCAATTGTAGTTTTACCTGAAGATTCAGGTCCATATATTTCTATTATTCTTCCTCTTGGAACTCCACCAATACCTAAAGCTATATCTAATGATAAACAGCCTGTTGATATTGTTTCAATATCCATTATGGAATTGTTATCAAGTTTCATAATAGATCCTTTTCCAAACTGTCTTTCTATTTGCTTCATAGCTGTTTCAATTGCTAAAAGCTTATCTTTATCAATATTCAAAAATTATCACCTCTACTTCTTAAATTTTTGTATTACTTATATATCCATTTATTTGATCTTTTATTTCTTCTAAAGTAGTATTCAATATAAATGCTAATTCAGTAAATAAAATACTTTGTATACCTAGCAATATTTTTTTATCTTTCTCATGAAATTTTTTCCCATTGCTTTCTAATTCAATCCTTTTTTTCATTAATGTATTAGCTATTTTAGCAATTTCTGTTCTATTTCCTTGTTTTAACATTTCATTATATTTTGTATTTCTTTCATTATCTATATCTATCCATTCATAGCCTTCAAATTTAAATGAATCAATGATATTTTGTGCTTCTTCTTTTGTTAAAAGTTCTTGTATAGTTACCTTATCATTATCTACTGGAATACTTATACTTAGCTTTCTATCATCCATAGGATGTAATGAATAGTAATTCTTAGTAACATTCGAAATTTTTTTCTCACAAATATCATCAATTTTACAAATTCCATGTGCTGAATAAATGACTAAATCGCCCTTCTTAAACAGTTTATCCACCTCCAAATTTATATATTTTGTAATCTAATAAATAATTCATATATTATCCGCATTTATATTCAAAAAATACGTAATATATGAATTTAGAAAAGTTTACCTATATATATTTTTTAAAATTTACATTTCCTAAGATTACCTTATATTCTTATTGTAACATAAAAAAATTAAGGGATGTAAGCAAAACTTTTAATTTAAATATTACTTACCCCTTACCCTAATATTTATATATAAAGTATATTAAATAATAAATTTCTTCTTGATAATAGTATACCCAATTTAAATAATATATACCACTAATTAATAAATTAAAATATTACCTTATTTTAAACTTTCTCTCCTTTTAGAAATTTATAATATTTAGGTAGCTCATTTTCATTACATTTATCACATTTCTTAGCATAGCAATAGTTTCTAGCATGTTTTAATTTTCCATGCATTTTATCCCATATCTCTTTAATATCTTCATTTAACACATTTCCAAAGGATTCAGGCACAAAATCACAAGGTGTAAATTTTCCTTCAGTATCTATATAGGAATGTTGTACCCCTGCTCCACAACCAAATTGATCCTTTGACTCAATATATGGAAATACTGAGGTCTTTGGATACTCCTTATTTCTATTGAAGGTTATATGAAGTTTTATAAGTTCTTCTTTATCTTCTTTAGAAAATATTTCATCTGACTTTACTAAAAGTGATCCACAGGGGATTGGTTCTAATATCCTAACTTCATCTACTTCTAAAGTTTTTAAGTATTTACCTAACTTATATATTTCTCCACTTTTAAGCATTTCCTTTGTGCATACAACTTGAGCCATAGTGTAAAGTCCAGCTTCTTTAGAATTTTTTATGGCTGATATTGAATTTTCATAAGCTCCATTATATCCTCTTTTTTTATCATGAGTTTCTTTATATAAACTATCTATACTTATTCCTACCCCAAAAAGTCCAGCATTTTTTAAGGACTTTGCTTTATTAAGGCTTAAAGAATATCCATTTGTAAATAAATATGAAATGCTTCTCTTATCAATACTTCTTAATATTTCTTCTAAATCATTTCTAAGTAAAGGCTCTCCTCCTGTAAATCCAATTATCCCAACCCCTAAATCTTGAAGGGATTTTACTATTTTCTTTATTTCATCTGTTGTCATTTCCTTTGATTTATCATCTTTATCTTTAATAAACCTTTTTGCACTACAATGCCAGCAGTTATACATACATTTTCCCGTAATAGCTATGTATGTAGAAATTGGAGCAAGTCTTTTGCCGGTTGTATGATTATAAAAGAATTCAGCCTTTTCTCCAGGAACTGCATCTACAATACTTTTATAAGCCCTACTATTTAAAGGAGGTAAAAATGAGTTAACTACAAAATTCTCGTTGTGAAGAACTAATCTATCATTTTTTATAACATTCATTCCACACTTTATAACATTTATAGCCTTATAATTTTTGCTTTCTTTGAATCTCTTATGTATATAGAAGAAATTGTTTCTTACATCTTTACTTAAGATTGCTTTTATTATGGGTATTGTATTACTTAGCATTTTTAAAGACCCCCCAAACATATTTATGAGTTATTGTTGTTATATTTTTAGAGTTAAATAAATGTACCATTTTATCTTGAATCCTTTTATCCATGACATCTATCATAGAATCAAAGCCTGCTAAAGCTCCAGTAGATGTAACAAAATTTACAGTCTCTTCTGATGTGTTAAATTTAAATATATGATTTCCTGATTTAATATTTATTTTATTAAATTTATTATTTATAAACCATCTTTCAAAACTACCTTTGTTAATTGGATTAGGTAATTCCTTCATAATTTTATCTACATATATGTAATTTTCTAAAAGAAGGCTTGGATAAATTTTTCTTACTTCTGGCAAAGTACTTTTTAAATTCACTATTACTGAAAAATATCCATCTTTTTTTAATACTCTTGATACTTCTTTTATAATATTTTTAGGCTCTTGATATTTAATTGCCCATGCACATATAACTATATCAAAGCTATTGTCATTACATTCTTTTAAAAAAGAAAGCATATCTTTTTCAAAAAAAACGGCTTTTAAGTTACAATTTTTTTTTGCTTCATTTAACATTCCTTTAGATATATCTACTAAGGTAAACTTAGCTTTGTTTAAAGTTTTATTTAAAAATCTACTATTGAAGCCTGTCCCACAAGCTAAGTCAAGTATATTTAATTCTTTATCTAAATCCATATCACAATATTGTATAATTATATCTTTTAACATTTCTTCATTATATTTATGCATTTCTTTTAAAAATAGGTCTTCATAATTCGTACTGACTCTAGTATAAGAATTAGCTATATCCTCTAAATCAGTAAATTTTTTAGTTAATAATAATTTGCATAGCTTTGCAATACCACTGATTTTTTTCATTGCTATCCCCTTTTAAATTTTCATTTTGAACCTATGTATATATACTCATATTTAGATATTTTAATTATTTTCCCACTTTTAAAATATTTATAAGTTAATTCTTTCATTTCATTTATAGTAAGCATCTTTATTCTTTCAAAGCAAAGAGTTTCAAATATAAATATAACCTTGCCTATAAAGCTTTTTTTATCAAACTCATAAATTATAATTTTTCCATCTTTCTTTAATACTCTTTTGCATTCTTGTAAGGTTTCTTCTTTTTTACTTATATGATGGAAGGAATCTCTCATTATAACTATATCTATAGAAGAATCTCTTATAGGAATGTTATCTGAATATCCATTAATTATTTTTACTTCTTTAGATTTTTCTTTTGCTATCTTAGTCATATTTATTTCAGGATCTAGAATGGTTACATATGCTCCTAAGGATATAAGTTCTTTAGCTAAAGATCCTGTTCCCCCACCAATATCTAAAACTTTTAGACCATAAGTATCTTTTATAGCTTTTATTATTATATCGTTTTTATCTAATTTAAATTTTTTCATGAACTTATCATATTGTTTACTATAAAATTTAAACAAATAGCTCATATTATCTCCTTAAAGTGTTGATGTTATATATTTATTCTATCAAAACTATTACTAATATGTTATATATTTCTTTATTTTCTAAAATATATATTTTATTTAGTCCATTAGTATAAATTTTAATATATAATATATTTAGATACTCCAAAAGTATTTTATTTATTAGTAAATAAACAATAATCAATAGTCAATAATTAATGAAATTAATGTTATAGTTTTACATATAAATATAAGAGGTGATTTTATGAGTGATTATAGAGATGATAATAGTTTACATCAAAGTACATCTTGTCCTTTCTGTGGAAGTAAAAATATAAAAATTATAATTGAGAAGGAAAAGGAAGAATTCGATTTAACTAGTGGAATTATTGGTACAGTATGCTTTGGCCCTATTGGACTATTATGTGGATTATGCTTTGCTGATGGTGTAAAAGAAAAAAGGACTTGTATATGCAATGATTGCGGAAAGAGATTTATAAATGGTTAAAAAGGATAGAATTTGGTTATTTTTAATGAAATTCTTTTCTACAACTTGTCATCAAAAGGCCGATAGAAGCTTTTTCTTTAATAACTATCAATGCCCTATATGTGCAAGATGTACAGGCTTGTTAATAGGATATATCTTAGGGATTGTAGCTCTATTTTTTAATTCTAAAATTTCTATTGTTTTAAGTTTATTTCTTATAGGTATCATGTTTATTGACTGGTTTATACAGAATAAAAAAATTCTTTATTCTACTAATATCCGAAGATTACTAACTGGTATACTTTGTGGATTTGGAATTATTAATATATTATCAATTATTTTTACTAAAATTCTAATGTTATTTTAATACTACTGCAAATATTAAATGATGAGATGTAAAATTTTAATATTTAGGAAATTATAAAAAGTTTATCTTATAATAGCTTTCATAATTCCGAATGAAATGAAGAATTATTACCTTCAGTATATGAGGGAGATAGATATTACGTTCTGGCGACTTGGAGCTCATGCGACGGAGCAAAGAATATAATATCTATCTCCTTTTCTTATTTATATAAATTATCTTCAATTATTTTATTTGCAAGAATTCCTATATTAACTTCCCTTGTATCCATATAGACATCTATAATCCTATCTACAAGAGTAACCTCAACATATTCTACCTGCTTTCCATCTTCATCTTTATAAGTTATTATGTCCCAAGTTATTATATCTTCTTTAAGTTGTTTCTTAGAAATCATCTGATGTTCCTCCATAAGCTTTATTCAATATATTTTATCAAATACTATTAACTATGTCTATTTAATAGAAACTCATTTGACGATTTTTATACATATTTTTACCTTCAATATCCATTTACTAGTATATTTTATGTCATAATTAACCTATTTATTGGATTTTATTGTTATATTATAGTAAAATTATATATATTATTGTTTTATTGAAAGGCGATGGTATTTTAATATGAAAACTAAGATTGCAAAAATAATAAGAATTATTACTGTACCACCTATAATGATATTAGGGCTGATTATAATTTTATCATCTTTACGAAAGGATATTTTTCAAAACACTACTCAAATAATTATATCAATTTTATTCTTGGGCATTGTTCCAATCCTTGCATATCCATTGCAACTTATACTTCCAAAGTTTAAAGATAAAGGTCGTGAAGGGCAACGTAAGCTTGCATTTATATTAAGTATTGCAGGCTATATACTTGCAGTTATTATTGGTTATTTTATGGGAGTTGGTTCAAATCTACAATTTATTTATAATACATACCTTATTTCAGTTATTTTACTGACTATACTAAATAAGGGTTTTCATATACGAGCTAGTGGTCATGCATGTAGTGCAACTGGGCCTTTATTATTTCTAGTGTATTTATTTGGCTTTAAAGCAATTGTTCCTTGTATTATTCTGGGAGCCTTAACTATCTGGGCTTCCTTAACACTGAAAAGACATACCAAAAAGGATATTACTATGGGTATCATTACATGTATTTTTGCCTTCGGATTTGCATGGCTTCTACAAAGGTACCTAATAAAATAAAAACTTATATAATACAATATAAAAATAAAAATAGGCACTAATAAAAGCAGGGTATAAACCCTGCTTTTATGTTCTTAAATATTTGAATTACAAACTAAAAACTTTTCAATAACAGGGTACTTTCCTAAATTTAAAAACTAAACGCAGTTACCCAAAAACAAATTGCAGTAATAAGTGATAGTGGTGTCATAACATACTTCTCTTTTTTACTTTTCGATAATAAATTCATAATAGTGTTTAAAGATAGGTAAATTGCAAAGAAGAAGCAGATATACTTTGTTATCATAGGAGAAAAGAATAAGGTGATGAAGCCACCTGCTTGTAAAATAATAACAATAGCAAAAAGTTGAATTACAACAGAAACTATTGCCATAATTCTATACTTTTTAGGTAGTACTTTATGTTGTCCACCCATTGTAAATTCTCCTAATGGTAAACCTAAAGCAACTAAAATAGATATTGCAACTACAAATAGAAATAAAGTTGCTCCTAATATTGCAAACATAACCTTATACCTCCTAAATAATCTGCCTATCTATTTTTAACTTTATTAACTAATTCCTCATAGATGTTATATGGTAATATTGCTGCTTTTCCTTTTCCATAAAAAGCAACATCATCTATAGCAAGCCATCTGCTTTTTTGTCCATAAGTAAAATCTAGAATACAATTGGCACCTAAAGCTTTTGCTTTAATTGACATATCTTGCTTTACATCATTTAAGTTTTTTAATTGTGCTCCTATTTTAAAGCTCAAATCTGAATTTATATTTCCAATAATATTTGCATCTTTATTGTTCCCTTCAATAAAAACTATATCATTGTATAAAGTGGTATAAGCCATTAATCTTCTTCCCTTTCCATAATTGCAATAAATTCTTGCCTATTTCCTCCAAAGGATGGAATATCAGCAGTAGCTGCAGCTTTTAATTCCCAGCCTTGATCAGCATATGAATTTAATGCATCCTCCAATTTTTGTGGATCAAATTTTCCTGAAAACCATTTATCTTTTTGACTGAGAACTTTATACTTTTTCATTTAAACCCCTCCCACTAATTATATCTAATAACATTATATACTTTTTATACCATTTATTCAATTTAATTCTATATAATGACCACTGGAATTTACGACGAAGCAACGAATATACTATTTATTTCCCATTTTTTATTCTTTTACATAATCTCTTAGTTTAAAACTACCTGCTGTAAATAAAGCTAATGACATTAATACTATTACTATAATAGGAACCATTATTTCACCATTATTTATTATTCTACCTATCCAGGAAAATGGTGATAATATGCTTAGATATTTTATTACATCTGGTATATTTTTAAAGCCAGTTAAGTTACTACCTACTATTCCAATTCCAAAAGATATTAAACCACACATTATAATTGCTAAACTAGCCATAGATTGATTTTTTATCCATCTTGTAGCAGCCACTACTATTGAAGTGGTCATTAAACTACATAAAGCTATTGCAAGAAATCCTTGTGCTAAGTTATAGTTTTCTATTTTAAATAGTGTTATAGCTAATACTAATGTTAATATACTTATTAAACTTTGTATAATGAAACTAGATAAATATAATGAACCTAAAATTGTTCTATCTGTATTTCCAGTGGATATTGTTCTTTTTAATACTTTTTGTTTCTTTAGTTTAAGTATATCCTCTGTTAATATAGAACCACCTATAATCATAAAATAGCATATCATAAGCACTACCATATAATAACTAGAATTATCTTTTTCATTATTATCAACTATTACTGTTTCTACTAAATTAGTACTAAGACCTATATTAATTTTTTCTTCTAATATTTTATTTATACTATCAGTTATTATTTTCTCTGCTATAACTGATCCCATTCCTGATTCTATGCTATAACTTTTTATATTTGGAACACTTTTGTTATCTATTGTACTTTCAAAATTTTCATCAAAAACATAAATAACTCCAATTTTATTATCCATTAAAGCATTATAGCTATCTTCTACATTTCCTTCTAAATTTTCCACATCATATTTTTCAGATAAACTTTCTATTATCTCTTTTGAATATTTACCTGAAGACTTATCTAATATTCCTATTTTACCTAAAGAACTTTCCTTGGAGCTTGGACCTACTATACCAAACAAAACAATCATTGGTAAAAGGAAGGTCATTAAAAAAATTGATGGATTCTTTAATATTCTTCTTATATTTATAATAGTTAATCTCATTAAGCGCATTTTTTCCCCTCCTTTGATAAAATTATTTTTATATTTGTAATTGCAAATAATGTAAGAGAAAATACAATTATAAATATAAAGTCTTTAATATTATCATTGAAGTTTCCATTTAAATTATAAATATTAAATAGCTTTGAAATATAATGAGTTGGAGCTAAAACCTTTAGTGCGTTACCTTCACCAGTAAACATCTCCATTCCTATTATTGGGATTGAAAAAATTAATGCTCCAACAACCTTACCATATTTTGCCCCAAATAATTCATTAACAAATTTACTCATAGAAACTATTAAAATAGATGATAGTAAAATCAATATAATAAGTGGAAATTTTCTTCCATTAAAACTTATTCCTAAGACTCTGAAAAATAACACGTAGCCTGAAATTATAATAAATGAATAAATTAATAAGGCAAAGGAATCATAGTAAAAGTATTGAAGTTTACTTATAGGTAATGAAGATATTCTTTTATCAAGGTTAATACTACTTTCAGCATAACTTCCTTGTATAAGTGAGAATATTAGCATACTAATAACAAAACCAATCATGGATGCTGATAGAATTTCATAACTAGTAGAAGACTTACTAGCATTAATATTTATATTTTCAATAATGGTTTTTCCAGAAATATTGTCTAAAGCCTCATTAGAGCCTCCAGCCAAACTTACGTAAAGAATTTGATGATATTTATCTAAGATTGTTTTTAGTGTGTTTACAGAATTATTTAATTCATCAGTTAACTTATTTATTTTTATTTCATTTTTTTCTAATGATATAACACTTTTCTCATAGCCTTTTGGAATAATAATTTCTATATCATTATCATTAGAACTTTCCTCTATTAACTCCTTCATTTCGTCACTTTTAAGAAATGATACTAAATCTCTAGACATATCGCTTTTATCATTATCAATTATAGCTACCTTAATTGTACTAAGCTTTAATGGATTTTCCTTAATAGAATTTTGGAAAAACCCCATAAAAGCTGCTAACAAAACTGGAAACAATATGAAATATATAACAGTTATTACTACATTTGATAGCATCCCCTTTAATATTGTCTTAGTGTAATAAAATAATTTCACATTAATCACCTCTAATCCCTTAAAGTTTTTCCTGTTAGGCTTAAGAATACATCTTCTAGTTTTGCTTCTTCATAGCTTATCTTCTTAATATTAACTCCATATTCTTCTATAATAGTTAGTACATTATGAAGCTTAAAATTAGAATCTATGGTTAGAATAATACTATCTTCTTTTTCTTTAATATTTAATACCCCTTCTAATTTTTCTATCTTTATAATTACTTCTGCAGATAAACCCTTTGCTTCAATAATTACTTTATTGTTAGGAAAAACTGAGGTTTTAATTTCATCTTCACTGCCATAGGCTATTTCTTTGCCTAAATCAATTATAAAAACTCTCTTACAAAGCTCTTCAACTTCTTCCATATAATGTGATGTATAAATTACTGTAGTTCCCCACTCTTTACAGATATTCTTAGTAAAATTAAATATATGATTTCTTGATTGAGGGTCTACTCCAACTGTTGGTTCATCCATTATCAAAACTTTAGGGTGATGCATAATTGCGGCTGCTATATTTAATCTTCTCTTCATGCCACCTGAGAATTTTTTCACTTTTTCTTTTTTCTTTTCTACAAGTCCAGTAACTTCAAGAGCTTCCATTATTCTTATCTTAAGCTCCTTCCCATTTAATCCATATAATGCTCCAAAAAATTCAAGATTATCGTAAGCAGTAAGTTCCTCCATTAATGATATATCCTGTGGTACATATCCAATACATTCCTTTGCCTTTATTGGTTCTTTTAAAATATCATAGCCACAAATTTTAATTGTTCCACTATCTGGAACTAAAAGGCTTGTCATTATATTAATTAGTGTTGATTTCCCTGCACCATTAGGACCTATAAATCCAAATATTTCACCTTTGTTAACCTCATAGCTTACATTATCTAAAACCAATTTATCATTAAATCTCTTTGTAACATTTTTAACTTCTATTATACTCATAAAAAATACCCCCTAGGCTTTTCTTACTTCTATAGTAGTAAAAACCTAAGGGGATTGAAATCACTTAAAGTCACTACATAAATGACTTAAGTCACTATTCTATTTTCTATCTTCTGTATTTATTTTTCTCACTATTTTTTTGAACTCTTTCGTTTCCGTATTTAAAGCTTCCAGTAACTCTAGCCATTAAAAGTTGTGCCTCATATTCGTCTATATCCTCTAGTTCTTCTATAAATTTAGCAGCTCTATTGCCACTTAGTGTAACCACCTGTTTATTGTTCCAGTAAATCAATACTTTGTTATCCTTTGTAATTTTGTACATAAACATCTCTTGTTCTAGTCTGTGCCTTTTATCTATTTTTCTTATATTATCCATTTATTCCACCTTGTAATATAATTTTTTATGGCTCAATATATTTTTAACAGTAAAAGTTATAAAAACCTAGAGGATTAATATTATCTAAGTCACTATTCCATTTTTAAATGCAAAAATTGCAATTTGAGTTCTATCTCTAAGATTAAGTTTTGATAATATATTTGTAATATTATTTTTTATAGTACCTTCAGATAAATATACTTTATCTGAAATTTCTTTGTTACTTAATCCTTCTGCAATATATTTAATAATTTGAAGTTCTTTTTCTGAAAAATTGTATTTTTCTAATTCCTTAGATTTATTGGAAGTACTACCTTTAGTTAGAATCTTATTAGCCACATCAGGATGAACAACCATATTTCCCATATAAGCAGTTTTTATTCCTTCATATATAACTTGATGAGAGCTATCCTTTAGCATATATCCAAAGGCTCCATAAGCTAATGCATCTTGGATATATTCCTTATCATTAAAGGTAGTTAAGATAATAACCTTAATTTTAGTAAATTGCTCCTTTATTAATCTTGTTCCCATAACCCCGTCACATTCTTTCATTCTTATATCCATAAGAACAATATCAATATCCTTTGATTTACATATTTCTAGTGCTTTATATCCATTTTCTGCAGTATCAACCACTTCAATGTCTTCAAAAGTTGAAAGCATAAGCTTTAATCCTTCTCGTATTAATTTTTCATCATCTACAATTAATATTTTTATCTTTTCCACTTATATCTCCCTTTCTTTTGGAATAACAATTTTAACAAAGAATCCATTTCCTAATTTAGAAGTAATATCTACTGTCCCTCCGATTTCTTCAGTTCTTTCTTTTATATTTTTAAGTCCAAAACCACTTTCATTTATAATGTCAGTTCCAGTTCCATTATCTTTAAAAGAAATAACAAAGTCATTTTCTGTAAAGTTCATAATTACATTTATTTTAGTTGCCTTTCCATGTTTTAATGAATTAGATAAAACTTCTTGAGTTATTCTATATAAATGAGTACTTTGCTTTGTAGATAAATTCCAGCTTCCCTTACATACTATAATTTTCACTTCAATTCCAGACATCTTCTCAAAATTTTTACATAGATCCTGTATTCGAATTATTCCTCTGTAATTATTATAATCATCAGATTTAAGTTCTTTCACTGCAGATTTAACATCTTGGAAGCTATCATTAATAAAACTTCTTAATCCACTAATCATCTCTTTTAAATTATTATCTTCCTTTGATGCTACTACTTCCATAGCTGATAACTGAATAATAGCTGTAGATAATGCATGTCCAACACTATCATGTATTTCCCTAGATATTCTATTTCTTTCTTTAAGTATTGTTAACTCTTCTATTGATGATACATATTCTTCAAGTTTATTATTAGCTTCAAGTAAATTTTCTTCAGATAATCTAAGTTTATCATATAGCCTCTGAGCTTCTTTTTTTGTATTATAAAGTCTTGATATATAATTTAATAAAATAGAAAAAATAATTATAATTACCAAATTTACAAAACTTTCTTCTATACTCTTATTAAATTTTGTGTATGCTGTTAATAGACATATTATAGGTAATAATATATATTTAACGCTTTTTACATTAAGTGAAATTGTATCTATAGTTGCACCTACTAGATAAAATAATATGTTTCCTTCAAAGTTTAAATATGCTATTGAAGATATTATTAACTCTAAAATTATTGAAAGTATATTTATACTATCACTTTTAAAATAGAAAATTCTAAGATTGTTATTTATAATAAATAGGAAAATAAATAGTATACTACTAATTCCAGTATTTTTTCCACTAATAATAATTTCAAATATTAATATAATAAAAGATATATATCTTATTAATAATAGTTCCTTACTTTTACTCATAATACTCTCCAATTTCTATATTATAAGTTAATAATACAATAAATTTTCCATTTATTGAATATCTATATTCTTCTAAAAAGAAAAGCACTCCAATTTTAATTTGAAGTACTTTATCTAAATATTATTTAATTATCTTTTCTTTTATATACTAGGTAAATCCCTGTACATACTAATAATAAGGCTACTAATATTTTTATATCGAAGATATTTTCCTTAAGTATTATTGCTGATAATATTGTTCCAAAGACAGGTATTAAGAAATTAAAAACAGATATTATTCCTACCTTATTATATTTTAAAAGTTGTGACCATAATGCAAAGGCTATGGCAGATAATAATGCCATATATATTAATAATGCAATTGATTTAGGGGTAAAGTTTATAAGATTTCCCCCTAAAATATACCCTATTATAGTTAAAATAAATCCACCTATAGCTAGTTGATATCCAGTTACAGTATAAGCATCTTTATTTTGACTTATTTTCTTGCTATATAATGATGAAACTGAAAGCATAAAAGCTGCCATCATTATAAAGCCTTCTCCTCTGAATGAAAATCCTCCTTGCAAAACTGAAGTTCCTCCTCCAAGATTTACAAGTACAACTCCTAAAAATCCAACTATACAGCCTAAAACTTTATTAAAATTTAACTTATCGTTTTTATATACAATATGAGCTAGTATAATACTAAAAAATGTTCCAGTTCCATTTACAATAGATCCTCTTACACCTGTTGTATATGTAAGACCTAAATAAAAAAATATATATTGAATGGTAGTTTGTCCAATTCCTAATATTGTTATTTCTTTTAAGTCTTTAGTAGTTAACTTAAATATGTTTTGCTTCATTATTATTTGTAATATAAGCACACAAATTCCTGCTAAGAAAAATCTATATCCAGCAAATATAAGCTTTCCTCCAACATCACTACTTGCAATATTAAAAAGTTCATATCCAACTTTAACAGCTGGAAAAGCACTTCCCCATAAAAATGTACAAATTATTGCTATAAAAATTATATTTATCTTATTAGTATAAAATTTTTCTTTATTCAAAAACATTCCTCTTTCCTATTTATCATTTTATTGCACATAAAAATAATTATACTCTATAATTTTATAAAAAGAAGTGCTACCTTTGAATTATTAAACTAATACTAATCTTTTTCATGCTTCAATTCTATAAAAACAGAGTAAAGATAATACTTTACTCTGTTCCTTCATATACTATATAATTAAATTAGCTGGTATATAAATTTTAATTTATGTGTTTTAGTGGACCATTAATTAATTTCTATACTGGCTATTTTTATTTTTAAAATCATATACTCACCTTTATGACATATCTCTATATTTTATTAATCAATATAATAGAATTTTTATAGTTAAACAAGCTGTCTTTTAAAAATTACTGAACCTTCATCTTCTTTTGGAATCCAGCCTACACCTTCATGAGGCTTTTTTAAACCCCCAACTAATTCCCATCCTGAATTTCCATAATCATTAAGTTCTTTCTGTAATTCTTCTGAATTCCCTAACCCTTTTATCGAAGTTATTTTAATGACTTTATATTCATATTTCATAATTTACATAGCCTCCTTCCTATATTTATTATTTACTTAAAATACTAATTTATTCTTCAATAGGAAACAATTTTCTTGTTTTATTTGCTATTTTAACTAATGTCAACATTACTGGCACCTCAACTAGTACTCCAACAACTGTCGCTAGTGCTGCTCCCGATTGCAATCCAAAAAGAGAAATTGCTACTGCAACTGAAAGTTCAAAGAAATTACTTGCCCCTATCATTCCTGCTGGTGCTGCAATATTATGAGGTAACTTCCAAAGTTTTGCCCAAATATATGCAAATCCAAATATAAAAAATGTTTGAATTGTAAGTGGAATTACAATTAGTAGTATATGAATTGGATTATTCAATATAGTATCACCTTGGAAGGAAAATAATATTATTAAAGTTAAAAGTAATCCTATTATTGTTACATTGTCAAACTTCTTTAAAAATACATTTTCAAAATAATCTTTTCCCTTATTTTTAATTACTAATATTCGTGTTACATAGCCTAATACTAAAGGAATTACAACAAATAATATAGTTGATAATATTAAAGTTCCAAATGGTATGGAGACATCCCCTATTCCTAATAAAAATGCTACTATAGGTGTAAATGCAATTAAAATAATTAAATCATTTACTGCTACTTGAACTAAAGTATAAGCTGGATCACCTTTAGTTAAGTGACTCCATACAAATACCATTGCTGTACAAGGTGCTGCCCCTAATAAAACTGCTCCAGCTAAATACTCCTAGTCCCTTTCCTTTATTTTCTCCCATAATTCCCTCCTATATATCGTTATTCTTAATTCTCTTTGCTAAATCTTTTATTTTTTCTTCTATAATTTTTGCAACTTTAATAAATTCTTCATCAGAGCTACCTTATTTTTCATCATTAGTATCTCCTCCTATTTAATTACTTCTAATAATTTATCGCCTTTTACTTCTTCTGCTTTCCATTCAATTACTGCAAAGTTTCCATGAGATATTTCATCTACTTTATTTATCCATTGAATTTCATTACTTGCCTTTGCTTTTAATATTTCATTACTTGTATTAGTAGCATATAGGCTTGAATTTATTACCCACCACTTGCTATTTATGCTTGCCCTTTTTAAGTCTTTTTGTAATCTCATAGCCTCATATACAGGAGTAGTTTCTGCTAAAGTTACAATTATAACCTCTGTTTCTTTTTCATTTCTTAGTGTTGGTAAAAGCTTTTTAACTGATTCTGGTATATCTCCTTCTGATCTTTGAATTTCTCTATGATAGCTTTGAGTTGAATCTAGGAGTAATAGTGTATGACCTGTTGGTGCAGTATCAATAACTACAATTTCATTTTCTGATTTTTCAACGATTTCAGCAAAGGCTCTAAAAACTGCTATTTCTTGAGTGCAAGGGGATCTTAAATCTTCTTCAATATACTCAATATCAGCACCACTCATTGTTTCTCTTGCTTTATTTAAAACTTCTTCCTTATAATTTTCTAGTTCTTCCTTCTCATCAATACGACTTAATGTAATTCCATAACCTTCATCTATAACAAATTTTAAATGTGCTGCAGGATCTGTTGTGGTTAAATGAACCTTTTTACCCTTTTTAGCTAATCCGATTGCAATGGTAGCTGCAATAGTTGTTTTACCTACACCACCTTTTCCCATTGTAAAAATAACTTTTTTATTAGTATTAAATAAATCATCTATAACATTATTTAATCTTGGAATAAATGCTGAATTTAATAAATCTGTGCTTGCCTTAATATTATTATCTTTTAATAATGATCTTACATTTTCAAGGCCTGTTATATTATAAGGTCTTAATGGTATTTCATAAGTTATAGTATTTTTTAATCCTTTTGGAATCTCTTCTAATGCACTTTGTTGTTTATAATATAATGCAGTAGATAATTCATCATCATGGCTTTGTAAAACTCCATTTATAACTAATATTTGATTTTTCACACCTATATCTTTAAGCTCATTTGATGCTCTTTCAGCTTCTTTTAATGGAGATTCTTCTGGCCTAGATACCAGTATAAGAGTGGTCTTTGTACTGTCAGCTAAATTAGAAACTGCATTCTTATAAACTTCCTTCTTACTTTCCAGTCCTGATAATTGTCCTAAACATGATGCACCATGAGTATTTTCACTTATAAAATTACTCCAAGCTGCTGGTAATTGAAGCATTCTTAATGTATGTCCAGTTGGAGCAGTATCAAAAATTATATGATCAAATTCATTTGCCGCTTTTTCATCTGTAATAAATGAAGAAAACTCATTAAAAGCAGCAATTTCAACTGTACAAGATCCTGAAAGTTGCTCTTCCATATTGTTTAACACAGCTTCTGGTAATTTTCCTCTATATGGAGCTATAACACTTTCCTTATATTCTGCTGCTGCTGATTCAGGATCAAAATTTGCTACAACTAAATTAGGAACATCTTTTATTTCAACACCTTTATTATTTAGTTCTGTATCGAAAACATCTTGAAGATTTGAAGCTGGATCTGTACTAATAAGCATTATTTTCTTTCCTTCATCTGCTAAGAATACTGCTGTTGCACAAGCTACTGAAGTCTTGCCAACTCCACCTTTGCCTGTGAAAAATAAATATTTAGTTAGGTTTATCTCTTTTATATCAAATGTTTTATACATTTATATCACTCCTCATTAATTAACAGCATCCACCTTTACAGTTACAGCCATTAGATTTATTAACTTCTGCTTTTAATAAATCAGGAGATATACCTAGTAAATTACATATCTCTTCATTAGTTGGATAACTTCCTTTTTTTACAACCTTTCCATCAACCATTGTTACTGGTAGTACATCAACGCCTTGTTTCATCAATATTTCATTTATTGTTTTGTTATCAACGAAGATTTGAGGATTACTTGTTAAGTTATATCTCTCAATTAGTACCCCTCTACTATTTAAGTTATTTATTATTGTTGATATCCTTAAAAGTTCAGGATTTACAGATGGTCCACATACCCCTGTAGAGCAACACATTGCTGGATCGAAAATAATCATTTTTTTCATAATAATACACACTCCTTTAAAAATTTAATTATTTTTGCATACACATTCCTTTTGCTTACAAATACATTCTTCAGTATCAGTAATAATATTCATTAAGGTTAAAACTAATCTGTTAGCATTAGTAATATGTAATTTATAATAATTCCATATCCCTTCTTTTCTAGATAATACTAGTCCACATTCAATCAATACCTTTATATGATGTGATAATGTAGGCTGAGTAAACTCAAAACTTTCTAATAAATCACATGCACATTTTTCTCCACAAGATAAAATATCTAATATTTTTAACCTATTAGGATCACCTAATGCTTTAAATATTTTAGCATTTCCTTCATAATCAGTATTCATAGTTCACCTCCATATATAAATAGAAAAATATCTATATAATATAAATCTGAGTTGCTTTAACATTGAATTTACAACTTATTAAATAGATATATATCTATATGATATGATAAGTTTTTTACTTTGTTGCAATGTAAATAAAAAAATCTTAACAATTTAAACATTGTTAAGATTTTTACTATACATTATGCATTATGCATTTTCAATTATCCATTAGAGTATGCTTCCCATCATTGGATAATCTTCCTCTCCATTTCCTCCATTTATAGCCTTTATTCCAGAATGAAGAAAGGTTGATCTTATTACTGAATTATTTCCATATCTATTTCTTATAGAATCAATAGTCTTATCTAAAGCACGTTGTTTTTCTATGGTTTTGTTATCAAATAAGGAACTTTGAAAAAATTCATTACTACATAGCTTAGTTACTCTAACTCCAATTTGTCTTATAGCCTCTCCTCTCCAGCATTCTTCAAAGGCCTTAGCTACTTCATTAAAAATTTCTTCCGTTGAATCTGTATAATTTTCTAGAGTCTTTTGATGAATATATCTTTCAAAATTAAATCCTTTTATTGATATTGCAACTACTTTACATAAACTCTCATTATTTCTTAATCTACTAGAAACAGATTCAGTAAGAGATAATATTACCTTTAATGCCTCTTCCTTAGTAGTAACATCCCAAGCTATAGTAGTTGAATTACCAATGCCTTTAACATCTATATAATTATATTTTCTAACAGAAGATTCATCTATTCCATTTGCATAATTATATATAACTTTACCATGGCTTTTAAAAACGCTTTGAAGTAGGCTTAAATCAAAATTAGCTAAATCTCCAATAGTGCTTATATTTAGTTTATCTAAATTTCTTTTAGTTGCCCTTCCTACCATAAATAAATTATCTACAGGAAGTGGCCACATTTTATCTTTTATATCTTCTTTAAATAAAGTGTGTATTGAATCCTTAGGATCAAAATCACTAGCCATTTTTGCTAATAACTTATTACTGCTTATACCTATATTAACAGTAAATCCAAGCTCACTTTTTATTCTATTTTTTATTTCCAATGCCTTCTCCATATAAATTTCTTTATAATGACTCATATCCATAAAAACTTCATCTACTGAATATCTTTGTATTATGGGTGAATATTCATAAAGAAGGTTATACATAGCATTGCTACAATTTATATATAGCTTATAATTAGGTCTAAATATTTTTAAGTTTGGGCATTTCTTTAACGCTTCTACAATAGTTTCTCCTGTTTTTATTCCATATTTTTTTGCAGGTATAGATTTAGCAAGTACAATTCCATGTCTTTCATCTCTATTTCCACCTACAATAGATGGAATTGTTCGAATATCTTCTGTAATTTCTCCTAATTGTAGCATCCTAATAGCTGTCCATGAAAGGTATGCTGAATTAACATCTATGTGAAATACTATTCTTTCATTCAAGATATTCCCTTCCCTTCTAATACTTAAAAAGTATCCATTTATAAGTGCTTGAATCATATTTTATCTCATATAATTTTTCTTCCCCATTTATACAACTGCTACATAAGAATTTTTCCATTATACTACCTGCTAATCTTTCCTTTTCCCTTTTTAGTATTTTTTCTATTTTTATTACTTTAACTTCATCTTCATCTAACTTAAATCTAAGAGGATTAATAGAACCATCCTTATTAAACCATGCTATCATTTGTATTGGTTTAGCAACAACTTTCAAATATATCCCTCCCTTGGAAATCCCTAAATCAATTATATCGAACATATGTTCTTTTGTAAAGATAATTATATTATGCCTTTTTATTGGACAAAATATTCAAAAACTTATTTTCTTGAATAAAAAACCCAGTAAGATAACAAAAACTGCCCCCTGTCAAGTAGACAGGGGCAGTTCATAACAAAGTCTTACTGGGTTTTTCTTATTTATTTAAGATATTAATTAAACTTATATATTAAACATTTGTACCATTTCATTTAGTTTTTGAGCAAGCTCTGCTTGGCTTTGAGCAGATTGAGCCACTTGTTCTATAGCCTTTGTAGCTTCTTTCATACTTTCTCTAATGTCTTCTGCTTTTTCACTTGATACTTGTGAAGATATAGATATATTTTGAACTGCTTCGGTAACTTGTCCAACTGTGGCTGTTATTTCTTCAGACATAGCTGCAATTTCATCAGACATATTACTTACAAAATCAGAATCATCATAATACTTATTGCCTGTTTCTCCATAAGAGTCTAATTGAAAGTTTACTTTAGTATTAATAAATTCTAACATATCAGTTCCAGCTTCAATACTAGCTTTAAATGCATTCTGAACTTTTGAAATTGTTTCTTTAATATTTTTTACTGCGTCTGCTGATTGCTCTGCAAGGGTTCTTACTTCCTCTGCAACAACTGCAAAGCCTTTTCCTTGTTCCCCTGCTCTTGCTGCTTCTATAGCTGCGTTTAAAGCAAGCAAATTAGTTTGACCAGCTATATCTCCAATGGTATCCATCATGATTTTTATATTTTCAACAACTTTACCATCTTCAATTGCCTTCTCCATCTTTTCTTTTTTCTCATTATAAATTTCTCTAGTTTCTTTAATTGCTTCTTCACTACTATTCTTAACTTCTTTAGCTCTCTTTTTAGCAGAATTTGATATATTACTTCCATCCATAGATTTTTCTGATAAAATATTTACACTTGCATCTACTTCTTCCATAGAAGCACTTATTTCTTCTGTTACTGCTCCGTTTTCTTGTATTAAACTAGAAATAGAGTCTATAGATTCATCTATAATTATAGCTTTAGAAAATAACTCCTCTACTGTTGCTGATAATTCCTCTGATGATGCACCAATATTTTCAGAATCTTGAACTATTAATTTTACTAAAGAACTTACATTTTCTTGAGCCTTATTTAGTGCATCAGCAGTTTCTCCAAACTCATCCTTACTCTTAAAATTAATTGGATCACTAAAATCATAGGAAGATAGTCTTAAGGCGAAATCTTTAATTTTCATAATTGGATTTGTAATTTGTTTACTTGAAATAGATGCTAAAATTATGGAATTAATTAATGCTGCTATAAGTAAAATTATATTTATTATTATTCCATTTATTAAATCTCTTCTAAATTCTTCTGATTTTATATGTATTATCTCATTAATATCGTCTATGTAATTTCCTGTTCCTACTACCCAATTAAAAGGCTTGTAAAGCTTACTATAACCTCTTTTTTCTACAGCTTCACTTCCTTCTCTTCTAGTAAACCAATAATCAGTATACCCTCCATTTTCTTTTTTACCATTTTCAATTATATCTTTTATCATATAATTTCCCTTAGCATCTTTGTCATTAAGCCTATTTTTGCCTTCTGTATTAGTTCCTAAATAAACAACATTTACCCCTTCAACAGTATCTGCCCAAAAATATCCCTCTTCTCCAAATCGTAGATTTCTTAATAACTCAGCACTTTGCTTTTTAGCTTCATCAATTGTAAGTTCTCCTGTTTTTGTTTTTTCATTAATTACATCAATCATAGAAATAGCAATTTCTACTTGTTCTTTAATCATCTTATCATAATCTTCTATTAAACTAGCTTTTTGAGTAGCTAAAACTTTATTATTATTTTCAATACTTCTTAAAGTCATTGTAATAGTTATTATTAAGGCTGTAACTAATGAAATTAGCATTGTCATAACAATTAATCTCGATCTAATCTTTAATCCTAATTTAACTTTTTTCATAAAATAGTCCTCCTTTTTAAAAAAATCCTTAGTATATATTTTTATAATTTCTTACTACTAATTATCTACATATAAATACTCGTATGAGAGTATTAAAACTGTACTACAAAATTTATTTTTTAATAATTTTTATTATTTAATATTTTTCTTTCTACTTATATATACTTAGGATAAAGTAAGACTATACATTTAAAGTTGTTTCATCAATCCACTTATATTCTGGTTTTATTTCTTTTATATCTTTAACTAATTTAAATAAAGCCACATCTTTTTCTTTGCATTCTAGCATTATATCTACATCTCTATTAAATATTTTTAACAATTCAATAAATTTTATAAAATCCTCTACATCTATATAATCTGAATGTTTTTTATCAACTTTATCTACCAAGGTCTTATCTTTTGGAGAAGAAAAATGCATTTTAGCAGGTAATTTTTCATTGCTCCATGTATTCAATATATCCTCTAATAAATCTTTAATGTCTTCTCCATTATTATTACAGTTATGATGATGTATATCTAAAACCATTGGAGTATTTAACTCTTGGCATAATTTTAAAGTTTCTTTAACTGTATAGGTTTTATCATCATTTTCAATTATAACTTTTTCTCTTATATCCTTAGGGAAAGTATTAAAATTTTCTACAAATCTTTTTAAGGCTGCTTCTTTTCCACCAGTAGCTCCACCTACATGAATTATCATTTTTCCTTCCTTATAATCCATATCTTCAAACCATTCAACTTGCCTTTGTAAATTTATAAGGGTATTTTCTACAACCTTAGAATTTGTGCTATTTATTACATTAAATTCATCAGGATGAGTGTCAACTCTCATGTTAGATTCTTTAATAAGCTTTCCTATGTACTGAAAATCCTTTTTAAATATTTCTCTATGTCCCCAATAGCCAACCTCTGGATGAGTTACTAATGGAATTAAGGCAGAGGTTATTCTATAAAAGTGTATTTCCTTTTCTATATTATATTTTAATATTTCTTGAAGAGCTGCTAAATTTGATAATGTTACTGTTTTTAGCTTTTCTAATCTTTTTTCTTCAGAAAAAATTTTATTATAATTAGCAAAAGTAACAGTACTAGAGCTAGTCACTTTTTTACCTAATACCTTTGAAATTGCTACATAACCAATTCTTATTCTCATAATCAGTCTCCTTTGTTGGAAATAATTTTAAAAAATATATATAAATATTAAAAAGACCTCAATTGAGGTCCTAAAAATTTGGAAGTCATATTTTATGTTATTATACAGTTTCATTAATTTAACCCTTCATTTTATAAATGCCATATTCTCCTGTTTTTGCATCTTTAAAATATTCTTGCATAGGTGGCTTAAAGGTAAAAATTACAAATACTATAATATGAAGTAATATACCAATTAATGCAATATATCTTAACTTTTTATTCGGTAAAGTTATACAACCTATTATATAAGATACAGTTTGCCCTATTAGTATTCCTAATAAATAGGCTACTATGTCCACTATCATTTCAGTTGTTGCTCCAAGATCTTTGAAGAAAAAACTCCATAAAGCAGTTATAGAAAAGCAAACAATTTCAAATACTAAAATACAAATAAATTTACTAAATAAAAAGTTATTTGCTTCTTTTTTCACAAAAGCATATTCTACAATTGAGTATATTAAAATTGGATATAATCCAAGTTTCCAATGCTCCCAGATGCTTTCATTTATTGGTGCTATAAGTCCTACAATGATATTTTCATTTGATAGGTTATATAGGGAATGCCATAATACACCTAAAGCAAAAATTACAAATACACCTACTATTTCAAAATTAAATAACCTTTTGCACTTCATTTTATTTCTCCTTAAAACACTTCTATATTATTTTATGGAGAAATTTTAAAATAATACGTAAATAAAATTAGTAATTAATAAATTCAATTAATTTTTCCTTTATTTTATCATCACAAAAGGATGCTTGTACACTATTTATATATATTTCTCTATATTCATCTAAAGTTATATTAAAGGTATTTAATACATTATTAGTTTCTTCATTTAATGTTACATTAGAAACTGTTCTATTATCAGTACTTATATTTACCTTTATACCCTCCTTATGATAGTTATATATCGGGTGATTAGAATATAGATTTACAGCTTTTGTGTCAATGTTACTCTTTGGGCACATCTCCAAAGTAACGCCTAAATTCTTTACTAAATCATAGGCTTCTTTATCATTATAGATAAAAACACCATGTCCTATTCTTTCAGCTCCTAAAAGATTTATAGAGTCTCTTACATTTTTACCAAAGCCTGTTTCTCCAGCATGGATAGTAATTCTAAAGCCTTTTTCTTTAGCTAATTTCATTACATCTACATATTCATATGCGAAATCTTCTTTTTCTGTAGCAGCTAAATCTATTGCAACAACACCTTTTCCAAGAAACTTTGAACCTGCTTCTATAGAATCATATACATGTTCTAGGTCTAATCCTCTTATACAAGAAATTATTACATTACCTTTTATATCATAAAGTTTTTCCGCATCACTAATTCCTTCAATAACACTTTCAATTATTTCTTCTAATTCAAGGCCCTTTTTAGTATGAAAAATTGGAGCAAATCTTATTTCTATATACTTAATGTTTTCCTTTGCTGCATCTTCTAACAATTCAAAGGCTGCTCTTCTTAAATTTTCTTTAGTTTGTAATACCATATTAGGAAGATCAAATTTTTCTAAATACTCATCTAAAGAACTACAATTTTCTCCAACTGTCAATAAATTTTTAACATACTCATATTCATAACTATCTAAAGCTATTCCTTCTTCTTTAGCAAGTTCTATTACAGTTTCCACTCTTAAGCTTCCGTCTAAGTGGCAATGTAATTCTACTTTGGGCAACTTATTAATATCCATAAAATCACTCCTCTTTTTAAATAAACTTAAAATAAATATATAAAAATGTATAAAAAGGATATAGATATTATATTCTTTGCTCCGTCGCAAGCTCCAAGTCGCCAGAATATAATATCTATATCCTCTAACACTGAAGGAAAGGAATTTATAAAAAATTATTAAAAGGGTAATATTTTTATAAATTCCTAAAAAATAAAAAATTCCTGATTACGAAGAAATCACAAATAAATGATTTCCCCGTAATCAAGAATTATTGGTTCTTGGTAGAGACCCCTAAACCATATTATTAGGGTTATACGAAGTATTTTATATCCATAATTTTAAATTATCATTATTTTACCATAGATATTAAATAAGTCAATACGTTGTTAGAAATTAAATGTATCTGGATCTGAACCAGTTCTAAGATTCTTATTCATGCCATTAATTGACTCAACTTCTTCATTAGTTAACTCAAAATCAAATACATCAGCGTTTTCTTTAATTCTATTTTCATGTACAGATTTAGGGAAAACTACAATTCCTTTTTGTAGTAACCATCTAATTATTACTTGTGCAGCTGACTTATTATACTTTTTACCTATTTCTATTATTTCATTATTATTTAAGCAAGCACCTGAACCAAGTGGTGACCACGCTTCTAAAACTATGCCCTTTTCTCTGCACATTTCTAATATATCATTATCTTGCATTTGAGGGTTAAACTCCATTTGATTAACAGCAGGAACAATCTCTGTATTATCTAATAAGTCTTGTAAATGGTGTGTTTTGAAATTTGAAACTCCTATTGCTTTTGCTCTTCCACTCTTATATATTTCTTCCATAACCTTATAAGATTTAATATATTTATCTTTAACTGGCCAGTGTATTAAATATAAATCAACATAGTCTAAACCAAGTTTCTTTAAGCTAGTTTCAAAAGCTTCCATTACTCTTTCATCTCTCATATCTTGATTCCATAACTTAGTTGTTATAAATAATTCTTCCCTTGGAATTCCACTTTCTTTTATGGCTTCTCCAACTGCTTCTTCATTTCCATAAACAGCAGCTGTATCTATATGTCTATAACCAGCTTTTAATGCAGCAAGAACTGCATTTTTAGTTTCTTCACCACTTCTCCAAACCCCTAAGCCTAATTGATAAATGCCATTTCCAGTATTCATCTTTATCTTACTATCTATATTCATATTCATACCTCCTAAAATATTAATTATATTTATAATTATATCAAAATAATTAGAAAAAACAAAAAATTCTAAATATAATTAATGAAAAGTTAGTTGGATTTACTTATTTTTGTAAAATAAAGACTATATCTTTCATGATGAAGATTATAAAAAGGTATCAATCTTACAACATCATTAGATTCATTACTAAAACTAAGTTCAAATTCTAAGTCATCTTTATTTTCTATTTTTTTCACTTTATTAAGTAGATTATGATCTTCGCTTACTATAATAGGTATATCTATATCCTTATGATTATTTAACTTTAAATGGTCTTCTACTATATCACTTTCTGGGAACTCTTCTCTACCAAAGGCACCTGCTAATACTAAAGGTCCATACATAAAGCAAACTTTATTTTCATCTTCCCTTGAATTATAGATGTGTAAATTCATATTTAATTTTATCTCTAAAGTATCACCTTTTTCCCAGAGTTTATTTACTGAAATATACCCTTTTTCTTTTGTAAAGCTTATTTCCTTATGATTTAATAGGACTTCAATATCACTACTAATCCAATATGGCACTCTAATTTTCAAAGTATAACTTTCATTATTACTTTCTTTTATTATAATTTTAGTTTTTTCTTCCTTTGGAAAATCAGTAATTTGATTTATTTTTATATTTTTTGCTTTTAATTCTAGAGTTGAGCTTATAAATAAATTTACGTATATATCATTATTGTCTATATAATATATATTCCTTGTATACTTACCTGGATTCTCCATTCCACTTCCTGTACAGCACCAAAAAGATTTATCAGGAGAACAATACACCTTAAAATGTCCTGGCTTAGTAGATACAAAATAAGTTTTCATTCCAGTTATAGGATCTTGAGATGCAAGTATATGATTGTATAATGCTTTTTCATAATAATCCATGTATTTACTATCATGATTCCACTTATATAAGTATTCTGTAAGCTTTAACATATTGTAAGTATTACAGGTTTCTGCTGTTGTAACTCCTAAAGCTTCAGTTCCTATCTTACCAAAGTGTTCATCTATACTATTTCCACCAAATGAATAGGATCTTTCATTAGTAACTATATTCCAGAAATATTCACAGGCATTTTTATATTTCATATCTTTTGTTATATCATATAATTTAGCTATTCCATGGATTTTAGGAATTTGAGTATTTGCATGCTTTTCTTCTAATTCATCTCTACTATTCATTAAAGGATATATAATTTCTTTATCTATAAATCTTATAGCTAAATTTAAATAATCCTTATTTTTAGTTATTTCATAAAGATCTCCAAAAACTTCACACATTCCACCATGTTCACAATAAAGCATTTTATCAAATTCTTCTTCTGTTAAATTATCTAATCCATCTTTTGCCCAATCAGATAATTTAATTAATATTTCTAAAGCTTTTTCATTATTAGTTAACTTATAGCAATCTAAAAGTCCTGCATATATTTTATGGATGCTATACCAAGGAACCCAACTATCTCCTAAATCAAATCTTGATACATTAAAAGTTTTACTAAAAACTTTATTAAAGCAATCCTTTTTAAAGCCACTTACATAGCCACTTTTTTCTACCTCTTGTAAGTAACTTAATTCATCTATTACATAATTTATCTTTTCTTTAATCTTTATATCATCTGTTGCTATATACATATAGGATAATGCTGAAAGATAATGACCAAGAGAATGGCCACTAATTTCTCTCTCTTCCCATCCGCCATATCTATGGCTTTTAGGTTTTAGTTCAATTGCTTCATAGCAAGGTGCTAATAGTCTACCAGAATCTAAGTAAATTAAATATGCCTTTCCTTTATTTTCTGAATCCTTAAATATTCCATTTAATAAACTTATTTTATTCATATATAACCTCTCAAAATTTTATAAAAAAATAATATCAATTCTTATACTAGTGGTACTCAAATTGATATTATTTTTTATATTTAATTAGCATTTATTATTTTACCAATACCTAATTTTATTAGGACAATAGTTCTTTTTTACAGCCGCTCTAATTTCAACGAAGCATCCACAAAGCTTGCACATTCCATTTATTAATAAGTCACATTCCTTACATATATTTAATCTTCTTTCATATTCTTCATCACTAGACTTAATATAATCATCAATTGCAGAAATGTATTCCTTCATATGAAGATATTCTGCTTCGCTTAAAACTTCATCCATAAGACATCTTTTGCAAAATAATTTATTCATATTATTCAACAATAAATCTCATAACACTGCATTTTGGAATTGTGAAACTTAATCCATTTTCTGATACTGTAAAGTTATTAAATTCTTCAATATTAACTAAGCTAGGTTCTTCAAATGTATTACAAGCATTCATTTCATTAGTTAATATATTTGCTGTAATCTTTGTAGGATTTTTACCTAACAATTCTGTTTCTACATTATAATCCTCAGTTAAAGATAAATTATTAATAGTAAATATTATTCTACCATTCTTATCTACTGAAGCTGATTCATGTAAATTAGGTACTAAACCATCCTCTTCTAATCCTATTTCTTTAGTCTCAATATAACTTTCTAAAAGAGTTGCTTCTTGGTGATCTTTATACATATTAAATACATGATAAGTTGGTGTTAATATCATCTTTTCACCTTCTGTTAATATAACAGCTTGTAGTACATTTACTATTTGAGCTATATTAGCCATCTTTACTCTTCTTGAATTTTTATTAAAAATATTTAAGTTAATACCAGCAATAAGAGCATCTCTCATAGTATTTTGTTGATATAAGAAACCTGGGTTAGTTCCAGCTTCAACATCATACCAGCTACCCCATTCATCTACAATTAAAGCAACTCTTTCTTCTTTATCATATTTATTCATTATTTTCATATGATTTTTTATAAATTCATCCATTTCAAGAGTTTTCTTCAATGTTTTATACCAAGCTTCATTATCAAAATTTCTAGCATCCCCTTTATTACTCCATCCACCTGGGAAAGTATAATAATGTAAACTTAATCCGTCCATGAAATTACCAGCAGATTTCATTAGCTCTTCTGTCCATTCATAATCATTATCATGAGGCCCACAAGCTATTTTATATAATTGATTTCCTGGATAGTTTCTGCAATAAGTTTGATATCTTCTATACATATTAGCATAGAATTCTGCAGTCATATTTCCACCACAGCCCCAATTTTCATTACCTACTCCAAAGTATTTAACCTTCCAAGCTGCTTCGTGTCCATTTTCTTTTCTAAGATCAGCCATTGGAGATACTCCATCAAAAGTTAAATATTCCACCCATTCTGACATTTCTTGAACTGTACCACTACCTAAATTACCATTTATATAAGGTTCACATTCAAGTTGTCTGCATAACTCCATAAATTCATGAGTTCCAAAACTATTATCTTCTAAAGTTCCACCCCAATGAGTGTTTATAAGTTTCTTTCTATTTTTCTTTGGACCAATACCATCTTTCCAATGGTATTCATCAGCAAAACAACCACCTGGCCATCTTAAAACTGGAATTTTTATTTCCTTTAAAGCTTCTACAACATCTTTTCTCATCCCATTTACATTTGGTATATCAGAATCTTCTCCAACATATATTCCTTCATAAATGCATCTTCCTAAATGTTCTGAAAAGTGTCCATAGATTTCCTTATTTATTTTTGAAAGTTGTTTTTCAGTGTTTATTATATACTTTGCCATTTCTTCACCTCTTAAGTTTAATTATTTTTAATCTTATAATTATTTAAAATTTGATTTTAATACTAAATTCCTAAGCTTATTATTTATTTAACATCCAATAGATACTGTTCCACTTTAGTTCATTTGAAAAATCTCTTATATTTGTATTTTTTCCTATAACTATAGCTTCTAAGTCATACATATCAGCAAGACTACATAACTGCTCTGAATCAACTACATATGAAAATGAAGTATGATGAGCTCCGCCAGCTAATATCCATGCTTCAGCACCTATTTTTAATGATGGTTCTGGAGTCCATAAAACTCTAGCAACTGGAAGATTAGGTAAATCCTTTTCAACTTCCTTTGCATTTACTTCATTAATTATTAATCTCATTCTTCCACCTAAGTCTACTAAGGAAGCACATATAGCCTTACCTGCTTGTCCATTAAATATAAGTCTAGCTGGATCCCCCTTATCTCCAATTGATAAAGGTTTTACATCTATTATTGGCTTATTAGCAGAAATTGTTGGGCAAACTTCTAACATATGAGCTCCTAATATCATTTCATTACCTGGTTCAAAATGATATGTGTAATCTTCCATAAAGGAAGTACCAATATTATTTGCCATTATTTTCATAAGTCTTACTAAGCCAGCAGTTTTCCAATCTCCTTCTCCGCCAAAGCCATAGCCCTCTTCCATAAGTCTTTGTACAGCTAAGCCTGGTAATTGTTCCATACCATGTAGTACTTGGAAATTAGTTGTGAAAGCAGTATATTCTCCTTTTTCAAGGAATCTTCTTAGTGCAATTTCTACTTTAGCTTGATATTTTATAGAGTCTCTAATAGCACCATCAACTTGTCCTTCTTTACCAATATCATATTTTTCTTCATAAACCTTCATTAAATCTTCTACTTCTTCTGATTTAACTTTATCTATTTCTTCTACTAAATCTCCAATTCCAAAAGCATCACAAGTCCATCCAAGTTTTATTGCTGCTTCTACCTTATCACCTTCAGTTACAGCAACATTTCTCATATTATCATCAAATCTAGCTATTTTTATATTTTGTCCTTCTACAAAGGCAACAGCAACGCCCATCCATTTATTTATATCCTTATGAACTTCTTTGTCTTGCCAATGTCCAACTATAACTTTTCTTTTATTTTTCATTCTTGTATTTATGAATCCAAATTCTCTATCTCCATGAGCTGATTGATTTAAATTCATAAAGTCCATATCTATAGTTTCCCATGGTATATCTCTATTAAATTGAGTGTGGAAATGAAGTTGTGGCTTGTTTAAAATAGATAAGCCTTTAATCCACATTTTAGCTGGTGAAAATGTATGCATCCATGTAATTATTCCTGCACAATTTTCATCATTATTTGCTTGTAAACAAACATCATAAATCTCCTTAGGATTTCTAACTGTTGGCTTATAAACTATATTGTATTTTATATCTTCAATTTCATTTAATCCTTCAACAATTTTTTGAGAATCTATAGCAACTTGATTTAATGTTTCTTCTCCATATAAATCTTGACTTCCTGTTACAAACCAAAAATTATATTCTTTAACCTTTAACATATAAAACCCTCCTATTCCTTATATTAAATTATTATTTTTGACCATAATATGCATTTGAACCATGTTTTCTAAAGTAATGTTTATCTTGAAGCTCCTTATCTATAGGAGTTATGCTATTATTTAAATTTTCTGTTATAAGAGCCATTTTTGAAACTTCTTCTAAAACTATTGCATTAGCAACTGCTTTATTTGGAGTTTCTCCCCAGGAAAATGGGCCATGACTTCCAACTATTATTCCTGGAACACTTAATACTTCTATTTTTCTTGATTCTAAGGTTTCAATTATTACAAAACCTGTATTTCTTTCATATTCTGTTTTTATTTCTCCATTTGTTAACTTCCTAGTACATGGAACATGTCCATAAAAAGTATCCGCATGAGTTGTTCCATAGGGAGGAATATCTCTTTTAGCTTGTGCCCAAGATGTTGCAAAGGTAGAATGAGTGTGAACTATTCCCCCTAAATCAGGATATTTTTTATATAATTCTATATGAGTAATTGTATCTGATGAAGGTCTTAAGTTTCCTTCTACTATATTACCTTCCAAATCTACAACTACCATATCCTCTTCTTTCATATTTTCATAGCTTACACCACTTGGCTTTATAACTACTAATCCATTTTCTCTATCTATTCCACTAACGTTTCCCCAAGTTAAAACCACTAGATTATTTTTAACCAGAGCTAAATTTGCTTCAAAAACTTCTTTTTTTAATGCTTCTAACATATTTACCTCCTAAAGTTTTCTCATTTTCTTTAGATCCTTCATTACATCGTTTTCACCTCTACCAAAGTAATCATGTAATCTATCATAATGAGAATAGATTTTTGAGTAAACTTCTACATTTTTTTCTATAGGTGTTATTACTTCATCTAATAATTTAGGAATTATTCTTGCAGCTTCATGTATTGATTCAAATCCACCATTTTCTTTTCCTGCTACAACTGCACCAAACATAGCTGATCCTAATGCTGGTGTTTCAGTAGATTTAGAAATTCTTATTGGAAGATTTGTTACATCTGCATAAATTTGAATAAGCATTCTATTTTTTTGTGGCAAACCTCCACAAACATATAATTCATTTATTTCAATACCGTGTTCTACAAAAGTGTCTACTATTTTTTTATGACCATAAGCTGTAGATTCAATTAAAGCTCTATAAATTTCTTCTGGTTTAGTATTTAAATTTAATCCTAATATAAGCCCTGTTAAATCTGTATCTACTAAGACTGTTCTATTTCCATTAAGCCAATCTAAAGCTAAAAGCCCTGAATCTCCTGGATTTAATTTTTCTGCCTTCATTGTTAAGAATTGATGTATATTCATTCCTAGCTTGTCCGCTTCATTTATATAGGATTGTGGTACACAATTATTAACAAACCATGCAAAGATATCTCCTACAGCTGATTGTCCAGCCTCATATCCGTAAAGACCTGGTATTATACCATCTTCTACATATCCACAAATTCCTGGAACTACTACTTCTTTATCTGATAAAACCATACTGCAAGTTGAAGTACCCATTATCATAACCATTTTACCAGGTTCTGTAACTCCCATGGCAGGAACAGCAACATGAGCATCTACATTAGCTATAGCAATAGGCATTCCAGCTTTTAAGCCGAATTTTTTTGCCATTTCTTCAGTTAATTCCCCTGCTTTTTCTCCTAAACTTGTAACTTCGCAATCATATTTATCTTCAAATAAGTTTTCAAGTCTACTATCTAAAGCTTTTAGGAATTCTTTTCTTGGGAATCCTTCTTGTTTATGCCAAACTGCCTTATAACCAGCTGTACAACTATTTCTAGTTTCTTTACCTGTAAGCTGCATTATTACCCAATCAGTAGCTTCTATAAATTTATCTGTAGCGTCATAAACTTTTGGATCTTCATTTAATATTTGCCATACCTTTGGAATAAACCATTCAGAAGAAATTTTTCCTCCATACCTACTTATAAATTTTTCACCCATGTTATTTGCTATTTCGTTTAATTTATTTGCTTCATCTTGAGCTGCATGATGTTTCCATAGCTTAACATAGGCATGGGGATTACTTTTAAATTCATCTAAATAACAAAGTGGAGTACCATCTTTTTTCATAGGTAATATTGTGCATGCTGTAAAATCAATTCCAAGACCTATAATATCTTCTGCATCTACACCTGATTTCTCAATTATCTTTGGAATAATGCAATCTAACACATCAATGTAGTCCTTTGGGTGTTGAAGTGCCCAAAAAGGTTCTAATTTTTTGCCACAAGGAAGCATTTCTGTCATTACAACATGAGGATAGGTCATCATTTCTGATATAACTTCTTCACCTGTATCAACATTAAGAAGTAATGCTCTTGCAGATTCACTACCATAATCAACTCCTATAGAATATTTACTCATAAATTCCCTCCATTTTACATATATAATATAAAATATTTTAGCAAATTAGTGCGTACAATTATACTATTAATATAAATGTTACGTACAATCTCATAATAACAAATAAAGATTCCATTGTAAACATTTAAAGTAACTTATTTTTATACTTTTTAAAATATTTTTAAGTATAAAAAAGTAAGTATTAACATCATTATATTAATACTTACTTTAATTAATTATCTATTTATTTATATTTTTAACGCTATCTCTTTTTACTATTACTGGTTCATATACATACTTAACTTTATTTTTTTCTTTATTTATAAGGGAAATTAACATTTCTGCTGCCTTCTTTCCCATTTCTTCTTTAGGATGATTTATAGTAGTTATTCCATAATCTAATATTTCTGAAATAGTTTCATCATTATCATATCCTACAATAGATAAATCCTCTGGTATTTTTAATCCTAATTCTTTAGCTACTTTAATTACTTTAATAGCTGTTTTATCATTATAACAAATTATGGCTGAAGGTCTATTAGCTCTACTTAATACATTCTTAGCAAAGGCATATACATAGAAATCTTCTTCATAAGTTTTAAAATTACCTATTATTGTACTATCAATTTCTATTTTATTTTCTTCTAATGCTTTTAAATATCCCTTTTTACGTTCTAAACCTTGTATATCATCTTCTTTAAAGAGTCCTGAAATCTTTTTATGACCTAAGCTAATTAAGTAATTACAAAGATTATAAGCACCTTTTTCATCATCTATTATTACATAGGATTGATTTTCTTTGTTATAGGTTGCATTTATCATTAAATAAGGTATATTATTTTTATTTATTTCATTATATAAATCTTCATTACTATTTCCTAAAGCACTAGCTGTAGGCTCAATTATTGCCCCAGCCACATCATATTCTAATAATTTTTGTAACTGCTCTCTTTCTTTATCCTTTTCATTATTAGTGTTTAATAATAATATATCATATCCCTTTTCATTTAATTCTTGTTGGATACCTTTAATTAAATAAGGAAATATATATTCAGATATATATGTAGTTATTACAATAACAAGCTTACTATGTGTTTTTTTTGATTTATTTAATTTCTTAGCATAAGCTCCTTTACTCTTTTCTCTATAAATATAGCCTTCCTTTTCTAGTTCCACTATAGATTGTCTTACAGTATGCCTACTTACAGAAAAAATTTCACCAATTTCTTGTTCAGTTGGTAGCTTTTCATTCTCTTTTATTTCTCCTGACAAGATTTTATCTCTATAAAATTCAAATATTTCAATGTATTTTATTACTTTTTCCATTTTTAACTACCTTTCTTATATTGTACATACAATTATATTATATCATGAAAGTTAATTGCAATTATTATTTGATTTTTAATATATAATATATTTTTTGAATATTGTAAATCAAATTATCCTAATTATAATACAAATAATATGGTAGAGTTTTTAATTTCTATTAATGACTTACCTAGTTCTGATCTTCCATTAGATGAAAATATTTTTTTACCTAACTTATAAATTTTTATATAAAGAAAAACCTATAAATTAGTTTTTATAGGTTTTCCTTATATACTATTTAACTTCTATTTTTTTAGTTTCATGAATTTCTTTATTTAGCTTTGGTAAATTTACTTTAAGAACTCCATTATCGAAGTTTGCATCTATCTTGTCTTCTTCAACATTATCTATATAGAAGCTTCTCTTAAATTCACCATAACTTCTTTCTTGTCTTACATAATTATCTTTCTTTTCTTCTAGGTTATTTTCTCTCTTTGCAGAAATATTTAAATAACCATTCTTATAGCTTATATCTATATCCTTTTTATCAACTCCTGGTAAATCTGCTTCTATGATATAATTATTGTCATCTTCTTTTAAGTCTACAGAGAAGTTATTCTTCATTAAGCTAAATGAGTTAAAGAAGTCATCATTAAAGAAACTATTTACCATGTTTTCAAATTCATCTCCTTTTTTTGTTATTGAATTATTTTTTCTCCAAGGAACTATATCAAACATACTAAAAACCTCCTTTAATATTATGTATTTGCTATTTCCTTTTACAATTACATTATAAAACGAAGGTCAAAGAAAGTCAAGGTTTAATTGATTGAAAAATGGAATTATTTATATAATCTATTCCCTTATTAATAAAGTATTAGTATAATTTAATAAAAAACATAAGGAGTAAAATATATGAGCAATATAAAAGTAATTATTATGGATGTAGATGGGACATTAACAAACAGCGAAAAAATAGTAACTGATAAAACTAGAAATGCATTAATTAAAGCTCAAGAATTAGGAGTAAGATTAGTTTTAGCTTCAGGAAGACCTACATCTGGATTAGTAGATTTAGCTAAAGAATTAAAAATGGATGAAAATAATGGTCTACTAGTATCCTTTAATGGCTCTAAAGTAATTGATTGTGAAAATAATAATGTTTTATTCAATAAAACCATGAGCGTGGAAGAAGGACAAGCAGTCCTTGAACATATGAAAAAATTTGATGTTAAGCCTATGATAGATAAAGGTGATTATATGTATGTTAATGATGTATTTAATAATACTATAAATTACAATGGTGGACCCTTTAACATAATTCAATATGAATCTCGTGGTGGTAAATTTAAATTATGTGAAAAAGATGATTTAGCTGCCTTTGCTGATTACCCATTAAATAAAATATTAACTGCTGGAGATCCTGAATATTTGCAAGCTAACTATAAAGAAATGATGGAACCCTTTAAAGATACTTTAAACTGCATGTTTACAGCAGCTTTCTTCTTTGAATTTACTGCTAAAGGAATTGATAAAGCAAAAGCTATAGATACAGTATTGATTCCTATGGGATATAAAAGAGAAGAAATTATTGCTTTTGGTGATGGTCATAATGACGCTTCCATGGTTAAATATGCTGGTATTGGAGTAGCTATGGATAATGCTGTAGATGATCTAAAGGCTATAGCTGATGAAGTAACTTTATCTAATGAAGATGATGGTATTGCTTATACTTTAAGTAAACACATTAAAGGTATAGAGTTTTAAATTACAGAAAATAAATAATACATATATAAAACAATACTATTTCAGGGTTTTACCTTAAGATATTACTAAGACCTATAAATAAAATAAAAGGAGCTGTGGCACCTTTCCAAATTATTAATTTGTTATTGTGTCTCAGTTCCTTATTAATTAAAATTTATTTTGAATTCTTAAGAAATTTTAAATTATGTTTTTTATTATAATAAAACTTAAAAAGGTTGTAGTTTAAACTACAACCTACAACAATCTAAAATTATCTTCTATTTTGTTCTTTTTTAGCTCTTCTACAAGATATACATCTTGTTGGCTCATTATCGAATCCTTTTTCTTTGTAGAATTCTTGTTCTCCTACTGAAAATATGAATTCACTTCCGCAATCTCTGCATGTTATTGTCTTATCTGTCATAATTATTCCTCCTAAAATTAAAGATTCTAATTTGATATAATAATCTCTAATTTTCGAGAAACTACTTATCCAAATGAAACTTTTTTTGTTAGCAATCTTGCTACTCATTTATAATAACATAATTTTCATTTAATTGCAACTTTTTTTATAAATAATTAAAATTAATACAATATTTTCTATATAAAAACATCTTGCTTTAATATATATAATGTAAATTTGCATAATATCTAATATTAATCTAGTTACTAAGCTTACAGTATGTAGTATTCTATCTTCTTTATGTTTTATAATTAATTATTTTAACTCTTTCGTCTAATATTACTCATTATAAATTTACTTTCAGGCAGAGTGGGCATTTTTTTCATGCTATAACTTAAATTCTGATTTGGAACATCATACTCAATCTTATTAACAAGAAAATCTAGACTAGCTTTCATGATTTCAATAGTAATTCCTTCTCCTGGACACCTATGTCCCTTTTCAGGATTACTTCCACCTTGAGGTATAAAATCAAATAAGTTTTCCTTTCGTTCTTTAAAACGCTCAGGACAAAATTTATCAGGATTATTCCATATTCTTTGGTCATGGTTAATACCATAAACATCAAGTAGTACAAGCATTCCTTCTTTAAATTTACACTTATTCCAGACAAAATCCTTTTTAACCCTTGCTCCTAAAAGAGGAGTGAATGGATAGTAGCGTCTAACTTCCTGTACAAACATTTTAAGCTCATTCTCATCTCCTGATAATAGCTTATCTTTGGACTTTGGATACTCATGTAGTGCTAATGCTTCAAAGACAATAAATGTTGAAATAGCAACAATAGGACGTAGTACGTTGATAAGTTCAACCCCAGCCATATGGCTATCTAGATGATTTGTATCAATATCTCTATAAAAAGCCATTGCATAAAGTGCTGAGCCTTCTTCAGCCTTAATATCCCCAGAGCGTACATCTTCTATGATTCCCTTACTCCACTCTTCTGCTCTAGTTCTCGCTCTTCTTCCCTTCCAATGTCGAGGTCCAACTGCACCGAAAGCATCTACCATTGAAGTAAAGTCTTCTGCCCTCTCTTTTACTTCATATTCTTTTAAAGGAACTCCAGCCCACTGGCATGCTACTCTGCACAAGATTTCACTTACTTCATCGAAAAGAACAATCTGTTCTTTATTTTCCCACTCCTTAATAGAATCTTGTAACCTATCCATTGTAATCTTAGCAAGTTGATTCTGATGTGATTCAGACATAAATGACATAAATAAATTCTTCCTATGTATATGTGCTTCACCATCCATAGACTGAATAGCACCAACACCAAATAATGTTTTTTGTACTCGTTTTGGTGTAGCACCATTTCGATAAAATAATTCTGGATCATAAATAATTTTTGCAGCCTCTTCTCCAGTCATACAAATTACTTTTTGCCCAAGTAAATGAGTTTCAAATATATCAGACTTATATTGTTCAACTCTGTTTTTAATAAACATGTATCCTTCATTCAATAGATCTATAGTATTATCTAAACCTCTATCATGTGGAACATGTTTCTTAGTTGTCATATATTTTCATTCTCCTTTCTATATAATTTAGAAATAAATTTAATGTTTTAAATTTTTTTATAGATTCTGTCATATAATTTAATATAAAAATAACTATTCTCTATTTTTACCTTATAGGATACTATCACCTTAATTAGTATGTGAGATTCTATTTTTATTTATTACAAGTGCTACATTTAAATAGATTTACTCTAAATGTTTCTATTAATCTTTCTTTAAAACTCATCTTCTTTGTATTTTGCTTATTAATTATTTCATATATATTTCTTTATTTAATGAGGTTATATAACTTCACTATTTCAATACTTAATTTATTCTTTGATCTTACATACAAGCCATATCATCTGTTTTGTTATTCCCCAATAATCTTTTATAGATATGCCTTCTTCTTTACTTATATACTCTACTAACTTATCATTTATAGTTAGGTGTATTGAATCAACTTCTCTTAACTCATTGATTGTTATCTTAGAAATTATCATATGCAATAACTTCTTCTTCTTCTACTCTCTTGACTCTTTACTATTTAATAACTTACTGAAATTATTTAGTACACTTTTAATGAATTCATAAGATATTTTCGACTTCACATAATTAGCTACTATAAAAACTTATTCTTCATTTTAACTATTTCCTCTTACTTATGATACGGTATTTTTATTAATAAAAATAGCCTTAGACAAGTCATATCAATGCCTAAAGCTATAAACCTCATTTACTTGTGATACGGTTCTCCGTATCGGTAGTATCATATAACTTCTGTGATATTAGGTTAACCTTTTCATAAAAGTTATTTAAGTAATCTAAAATATTATTTCTTTTGTTTTCTAAGCTCACTTTTACTATGGATTCATATTGTGTCTTTGTAAAACTAGTATTCATTCTAAAAATATCAAGTGCAAACTTTCCACCTGATGGCAACCCATATGAACATTCAGCACCAGCTCCAAAAAACAAAGAAACTTTAGTCATCACAATCCTCCCTTTTACAACAGCAGTCATGTTAATTATAACGTAAATTACATTTTTTAACATAATAATATTCTTGTAAAATGAATATTTTTCTTTGAACAATAATAAATTAATATTTAATCAATTTCTTTCTTTTGCACTTGAATAATATATTATTTCCCTAATACAACAAGATTGCCTAATATTTTAAACCCATTTTTTTCATAGAAGTTACAAGAAGGATAATCTCTTTCTGTGTTAAGTATTATTCCTTCTACTTTCTCATCAATTAACAATTCTTCTATGTCTTTCAAAAATGAACTTCCGATACCTTTTCCCTGAAAATCATAACTTATACAAAATTCATCTATGTAATATTCTATACCAGCAATCCAAGGCTTTTTCATTCCTAAACTTAAGGCTACTACTTTTTCATCTATTAATCCTATATATCCTATGAAATAATTATTATTCATATGATTTATAAAAAAATCCCTTACTTGCTCTCTTGAATCATATTCATCATTCCAAGGTTCTCTTGAAAAGGTATCTATAAACAAATCTACAGATTCTTCTAAATACTTTTCTGTTAAATTAATTACTTTTAGTTCCATTTTACCCATTCACCTCTCAAGATTAAAATTTATTCTTTTATTATATATCCATTTTTCTCAAGAACTTTTATTGATTTTTCAAAGTTTTCTTCCTTAGTTAAAATATAATCTGTATTATATGTAGATACTGCGAATATTCCGATTTTATTTTCTGCTAATAAAGTTGATATTTTTGATAATATACCAATAAGAGAAAAATCTAATACCCCTTCTATTCTAAATGCTTTCCATCCATTAGCACATTCAATTATATTTTTAGGAACTAAATTTGTACTGCATACTACTGATAATTCTTCATCTGTCTTTCCAATAAAACAAAATTCATCTGAATAATCTACTTCTGATAGATCTTCTACTTTACAAATTGAAAAATCTTTATTTATTATTTTTATCTCCATTATTATTCTCCTTTTTAACTTTACATTTTTCTGTGAGTAATATACTATGCTTTTAAATCCTTATTCTATTAATTGTTTCCTCCATTAATTTTGAATCCATGTTCAAATCCACATTTTATAGTGAAATCTATGCAATAATCTGTTTGAAGGGCTACAATGATTATTTCTTTTCCACCTTATTTTCTTAAAAGATTTTATATAGTTATTGTATCACACTTCTAAATTTCTCCATAATATTGTATATACAAAATGAATTATATTTATATATTCATTTTTACTTTAAATTAAAATAGAAATGTAATATCATAATTAATGAGTCTTAAATACATATACAATTTGGAGGTAAATTATGAATCAAGGACAAGAAAAGTTTTTAGGATTTATTTTAGAAAGAGTACAAGAAGATAAAGTTGATGAAGCAAAAGAATTATTAGCTGAAAGCTTTAATAAACAATCAGAAGGTACTTTTTCACATGAATATATTATAGAGTTTATTCCTAAGATGATTGCTTTATTAAAAGCTGATAGGGTTGAAGAAGTAAAAGTAATTATGGAGCAATTTGCTAAAAATATTAATAATTAGGTTGTTATATAAAAATATAACAAGGCTGCATCAAGCTTTTTGTAACTTTGATGCAGCCCTATATTTTATACCTCTCCTTGTTTATAAAAATTGATGTTCCATTTTCTCAAAGAAATCAACCTTAGGTTCAAGGAATTTAAACTTGTGATTATCACCATCTTCAAAATAAGAATTTAAAGAATCAAATATTTTATCCCAATTCCATAATTCATCACCAACATTTAAATAATCCTTAAACATTTCACAACCTTCTGGTGCTATAGGGTGTATTAATATTGCTATAACTTTACAAGCATAAAAACAGTCTGCTAATACATTTCTTTTTAACTCTTCTTTTTTGGAATTATTAACCCAATACTTATTAATTTCTCTTATATAATCATCAAGAACATAGGATATTCTATGAAAATCTTGATTATACATATGTCTTTCATATTCAAATACTGCTTTTTCTGTTAATACTTTAATTTTTTCACTTACTTCTTCTCTAGGAATATTTTCATTTAAGCTTTGTAAAGTATAAAAACATGAACGAATAAGTCTATTAAATACATTTGTTAATAGGTTTCCTTCCTTTAATACTGGGTCTGTTCCATTCTTTTCATCTTCCTTCATATATACTTGTGGTTTAAATCCAACACTTTTTGATGATAACCCTAAACTCATAAAATGCATTCGCAATTGATCACTAGTGTAATAGCTTAATAATTCATCTGCCATTGGTGGCTTAATATCTGAACTACTACTTGCCTTCTTATCCATAAATAAAATGTGTTTATTAGGAACTATATGTGGTAGCTTAATATTATTAATATTTACATCTTCTCCCTTAGATATCTTTAATCCTATTAGGATAGACATTTCAGCAATTGAGTAAAAATAAATATTATCTTCTCCTATAAATTGATATACCATGGAATTTTTATTTTCCCACCAGTTATGCCACTCTTTAGGATTCTCTCCTATTGATTCTAAATATGTCTTTATAAAAGAAATTGGTGCCCATAGTGATTCTGGCCATACCCAAAAGGTTAGATTTTTTAAATCCTCCTTATCTGGCACTCTTACTCCCCAAGAAATATTTCCAGATAGCCTAAAGGGAACTAATGTCTTACCATTAGTATAATGAATATTTAAATCATCTAGCTTTTCTTTAGCTTTATCTCTGTCTTCTAATTTATCAAAAATAAATGTTATTGAAGATTTATTCTCTTCATTTATAGTTTTATGACTAGGAAGAATAGTTTCTAAATTATTAAGGTCATTAATATATTTTTTTGGAACATATATCATTGGTTCCTTTAAAAATTCATCTATAGCCTTAATTTCAAATTTTCTTCTATTAGTATTTTTCTTTAAGAACTCATTTAGCTTCTTCATAATATCAAGAGAGTCATCTAATGTAAAATACCAATTATCTACGCTTTTTAATATAGGTTTATTCCCTGATAATGTGCTAATAGGATTTATTAATTCTGAAGACATATATTGATGTCCTAATGAACACTCATCTCCATATGCTTTATCAGAATTACAGCCAGAAATTGGACACTTTCCAATTACTTGTCTTCCATTAAGAAATGTCTTCTTATCCTCGTCATAAAATTGTAATGCTGATAACTTTTTTATATAGCCATTTTTAAATAAGGTATTAAATATTTCTTTAGACACTTCACTATGAACTTCTCCAGACCTTCCAAAAGCTGAAGCTCCAAAAAAATCTAAACTAATTTTATAATCATCTAAGGTTTTCTTTTGTGATAGATGATTTTCTTTAACATATTCTTCTATAGTTTTATTGTACCCATTTTCTTTTAGTTTTCGATAACTTTCAAGAATAGGAGATCCATAACAATCTGTACCAGATACAAAAATAACATTATCTTTTCCTATTCGATTCCTTAAAAATCTTGCAAATATATCTGCATGAATAAACATTCCACCAATATGACCAAAGTGAAGATTTTTATTACCATAGGGCATTCCTGCAGTAATTACAGCCTTCTTAGGAAATATTGGTCTTTCATTTTTTTCTAATCTTTTACTAATCATCATTATTACCCCTTTGTAATTATTTTAAAAACAAAAAGCCCCTGTAGAACTATATTCTACAGGGGCAAAATTTACATTTCACGATACCACCCTTTTTTCCTAAAATGTCACCATTTTAGGCTCTTCAAGTACACCATCTACCATATTTAGGTTGAATCATACTCTAGTTCTGTAACGTGAACTTACGTCATAGCATCACTTATAACATACATTAATAAGATCCGTATGCAGCTCCGAGGCTTGTTTCATTATGATTTCATAATTTCCTTCCACCCTACGGAAACTCTCTTTGTATTCATTCATAATTACTCTTCTCTTCATAGCTTTTATTATTTGTAATATTATATATAAAATAATTGTAAGTGTCAATCATCTTATATAGGATATATCATAATATTTTTTGTTTTTTCACAAATTAAGCATTTATTCAAATGGATATACTAAACCTATTTGTTTTCTTATTTCATCCATTATTTTTGCTAGCTCTAGTGTATTTTTATGAGAAGCTACATTACTTTCTAAAGCCTTATTCATAATGCAATTATTTGCTTCTTCAATCTCGTGCTTATATCCAGCTTCCTCATATTCATCTATATACTTCTCAGTATTTTCTTCAGTATATAAATATGCTTCTTTTGATGACCAAAATCTTGGTATAACTATCTTTCCATTTTCTCCATATATCACTGCTTCATTATTAAGTTTAGCTGTTAGAGAACAATTTAAAGAAGATAAAATTCCATCTTTATATTTTAAGTTAATTATATCACTTTCATCTACATTAGTTTTTGTAAACTCAGCATTTGACTTTATTTCAATAGGATAACTATCTGCAATATAGTTAGAAAATAGAATTGGATAAATACCTAGATCTAATAATGCTCCTCCAGCTAAATCAGGATTATATAGTCTATGCTTTGCATTAAACTCACTTTTAATTCCAAAGTTTGCTGTAATTAATTTGATTTTTCCTATTTTACCTTCTTCAATCCATTCTTTTGCTTTATTAACTGCTGGTAAAAATAATGTCCAAAGAGCTTCCATTATAAATACATTATTTTCTTTAGCTAAATCTATAACTTCTTTACCTGTTTTTTGATTATATGAAAAAGGTTTTTCACATAATATATGTTTTTTAGCTTTCACACATTTTTTTGCATATTCCATGTGGTAATTATGTGGTGTTGCTATATAAACAGCATCTATATCCTTATCCTTTAAAAATTCATCTATATCACTATAATATTTATCTATTTTATGCATTTTAGCAAACTCTTTTGTTTTATCCTCATTTCTCCCATAAACTGCAGAAAGAATTCCATCCTTTGTCTTAATTACTTCTTTAGCAAAAGCATTAGCTATTCCTCCTGGAGCTATTATTCCCCATTTTATCATAAATCCACTACTCCTTTCTTTTATTACTATTATTATATAAAACTTCTTATAGTAATATCAAACAAAAAAGATGCTTTTAAAGCACCTTTTTTAAAAAAATCATTTTATTTATTATTTTTTAACCAATTAATAGCACAATATGTATGTATAGCTGCCCCTGTAGCTAATATATCTTCATTAAATACTACCTTTTCATTATGCATTGGCTCACCATATAAAGGATTTTCTTGCTTTGTTCCAGCACCTAACATAATATATACACTTGGAACTTCATATGAATAAGAAGCAAAATCTTCTGATCCCATTCCTCCTCCTTCAAATAAAACAACTGATTTTTCACCAATTAATTCTTTCATGTAGGAAGTTAATTCTTTAGCCAAATCATTATTGTTAGATAGTGGCGGTACTGAGGATAATTCTATTAGTTCAGCTTCTCCTCTAAACATTTTAGCAGTAGAAACAACTATATCATTTATTCTATTAAATATAAATTCTCCTAATTCCTTATCTAAGCTTCTAATTGTTCCTTCCATAATAACTTCATTAGGTATTATATTAGGAGCATCTCCACCTGCAAACTTACCTATTGTTACAACAGCAGGCTTAGTAGCTGATATTTCCCTGGAAATTATTTCCTGTAATGATATATATATATGTGCTGCTATATTTATTGGGTCTACTCCCAGTTCTGGCATTGCACCATGACATCCAGTTCCTTTTACAACTATTCTAAATCTATTACAACCTGCTATACTAGTTCCTAAACCACATAATACAAGATTAGAAGGTGTGCCAGAATGTACATGCATTGCCAAAGCTGCATCAACCTTAGGATTTTCAAGTACTCCAGCTGCTAACATTTTTTTAGCTCCAGTAAATCCTTCTTCATCTGGTTGGAATACTAATTTAACAGTTCCTTCTATTTCATCTTGATTTTCTTTAAGTAATTTTGCTGCTCCTAAAAGCATTGTTGTGTGCATGTCGTGTCCACATGAATGCATACATCCATTTGTTGATTTAAAATCACATTCTGTTGCTTCTGCCATTGGAAGAGCATCCATATCAGCTCTAAGCAAAAATGTTTTTCCAGGTTTCTTACCCTCAATAGTAGCAACTATACCACTTTCACATATCTCTTTTGGATCATATCCAAATTCTTTTAACTTATCTATTACATAAGCCTTAGTTTTAGGTAATTCAGCTCCAACTTCAGGATTACTATGAATTGTTCTCCTATAATTTATTAAGTCATCTTTTATTAATTTTGCTTGATCAATAATTTTATTCATTAGTACACCTCATTTTTATTTAGAATTATTTCTATATAGCAATTATTTACTAATATATACTGTATTTTATTATTATGATTTACATTAATAACAATCTTAATACTACCATTATTTTATTATAATATTTAAACAATATTATAATAAATTTTACATAAATATTCCACATTTTTAATTTATCACAATGTTTTACTAATAAAAATTTTTATTTAGTAATTGCATGGACAATGGTTCTTGCACCATCATACTCATAACTACAAGTAACTAATGTTATTATTTTTTTACCAGTATTAAAATCTATATCCTTATTAAAAAATGATTTATTTATTAATGTATTAAAACATTTAATATACTCATTATCGTTAATTATACTCATATCAAAGCTTACTTCATTTTCAGGTACAACATAAACTGAAAAAACCTCATATTTATGTTCCTTTCCATTTTTCATAATTGAAATTTCATTTTTATAAAAGAAATCTTCATTTTTAAAATAATTTAAATTATTAAACATAGTATTATTTTTCATATGGTGACCATATATAACTATGTTTTTATCACTGTCTATATTATTTTCATAATCTATAAATAAAGTACCTGATATGCTTTTTTCTTTATTAAAGTTATGATTTAAATAAAAATCATTATCTATGCCTTGTACTACTGGATAATTAATATTGCTATTTGTAATACTTAGCCAAAATTTATAATCATCATTAATATCTAAAAGAACTTTTTCATTATCATAACTTTTTTCTTTCTCTTCAGCTTCTGAATTAATTAATTTTTCATCTCTATTATCTTTTATAATTGGTTGTAATTCTTGAATTTTTGAATATTCTTTTTTATCAGTGTAGTATTGATATATTTTATATAATACTTTTGAAAAAGCAATAATAACTATTGCTATTAGAAGATAGTTAATTATTTTCTTCATAGACCCACCTCAATATATAATGGAAAACTTTAATTTATATCTATTTAATTTAAAAACAGCACTATTATAGAGATAGTGCTGTTTTTTTAATAATATTAATTCTTTTCTTTTATGTTTTTCTTATTGTTTATAGCTAAGCCTCCAACCCCTAAAACTCCTATTATCAATGCAAATGCTAATCCATTATCCCCTGTATTTGGAGATCCAGATTTACTTGGCTTATTTGATGCTTGTGGCTTACTTGGAATTTCTGGTTTATTTGGTGTTTCTGGCTTATTTGGTGTTTCTGGTTTTCTTTCGTTTATTATTGAGGCTTTCACAACTACTCCATTTTCTTTAATTTCAAATTGATATTCCTTATTATCAATGACATATCCTTCTTTCGCTAATGTTTCTTGGTAAGTATATTCTCCATATTTAAGACCCTCAAATACAACCTTACCATTCTCATCAGTTTTCCCAACTTTTACAATATTACCTTGGGAATCTCTTATAGTAAATTCAACCTTCTTAAGTGGCTTTCCATCTTTAGCATCTGTCTTAAGAATCTCAAGACTTCCTTTAATAAGTTTATTTTCAAATACTAAATTCACTTCTGCATCAACTAAATTTGCCACTAATTTACCATTTCCATCATCCTCTACATTTACGATTATTTTTAATTCACTTTCATCGTAAATTATTCCAGGTAAATTACCTTTTACTTCTTTTAATATATACTCATAATTTCCTACTGAATTATAAGTAATTGGTGAAAATTCAATTGTTCCATCTAAATTATTTTTTGCTATTAATAAACTACCGTCTTTACCTAGTAATTGAAAACTAAATATTCCAGAACTTAAATCCATTCCTATTAGTTTTTTAGTGGCTTTTATAACTAAACTTGCTGGGTCAGCTTTATACCTATTATTAAACTCTGGATTCTTATTTGGATATTTTACTTCTGCTTTTAATTCTCCTTCCCCATTATCTGTAACTGTTATAACTACATCTACAGCTTGAGAATCATAAGCAATTCCACCCAATCCCTCATTAACTTCTACTATTTTATAACTGTAAGTTCCTACTTCATTAAAATTTAATGTGCTAAATTTAATTTTCCCATCGCCATTATTTTTTACAGTTTCGATTATATTTCCTTTATCATCTAATAAATTAAAGCTAAACATTCCAGAAGTTAAATTTTTTCCTGTTAATGTCTTAGTAGCTTCTAGGTATACATCTGTTGTTATTACTTTAGGTTCGTATTTATTAGTAAATACTACTCCATTCTCTGGATAACTTTCTAATGCTAATAACTTTCCTTCTTCATCCTCAGTAACATTTACTGTTACATCAAATACTTTTTCATCATATGTTATTTCTTCTAATCTTCCTTTTACTTCTCTTATCTTATAATTATAAGTTGCAGCTTCAGTATAATTTATAGCTTTAAATTGAATTTTTCCATCTGAATTATTTTTAGCTGTATCAATTACTTCATCTTTATATAATAATTCAAAGTCAAACATTCCAGAAGTTAAATATTTTCCTTCTAATATTTTAGTTGCTTCTAATTCTACACTTGTTGATTTATCTTTATACGTATTATTAAACTCTGGATTCTTATTTGGATATTTTACTTCTGCTTTTAATTCTCCTTCTCCATTATCTGTAACTGTTATAACAACATCAACATCTTGAGAATCATAAGTGACTCCATCTAATCCATCATTAACTTCCACTATTTTATAAATGTAAGTTCCTATTTTATCAAAGTTTAATGTGCTAAATTTAATTTTCCCATCACCATCATTTTTTACAGTTTCGATTATATTTCCTTTATCATCTAATAAATTAAAGCTAAACATTCCAGAAGTTAAATTTTTTCCTGTTAATGTCTTAGTAGCTTCTAGATATACATCTGTTGGTATTACTTTTGGTTCGTATTTATTAGTAAATTCTATTTTATTATTTGGATAATTTACTATAGCTACTAACTTTCCATCTCCATTATCAGTAACATTTACTGTTACATCAAATACTCTTTCGTCATAGGTTATTTCAACTAAACTTTCTTTTACTTCCTTTATTTGATATTTATATTCTCCTACAGTATCATAATTTATAGCTTTAAATTGAATTTTTCCCTCTGAATTATTTTTAGCTATATCAATTACTTCATTTTTATATAATAGTTCAAAGCTAAACATTCCGGAAGTTAAATCTTTTCCTGTTAATTTCTTAGTAGCTTCTAAGTATACCTCTGTTGGTATTACTTTTGGTTCGTATTTATTAGTAAATATTACTCCATTCTCTGGATAACTTGCTACTGCTACTAAATTTCCTTTTTCATTCTCACTAATATTTACTGTTACATCAAATACATTCTCATCATATGTTATTCCTTCTAATGATCCTTTTACTTCTTTAATTTTATAATTATAAATACCTGTTTTATTATAATTTATAGCTTTAAATTGAATTTTCCCATTTGAATCATTCTTTACTGTTTGTAATACTTTATTATCTTTATCTAACAATTCAAAGCTAAATATTTCAGGGCTTAACTCTTTTCCTATCAATTTCTTTGTTGCCACTAAACTTAAGCTAGTTGATTTATTATCTGGATCTTTATGACCAGTAAAATCCCACTTATGAGATTCTTGTCCATTTTGCATTGTTTCATTTGCAATAATACTACCATTTACTGCTCCATATTTTATATTAGCATTTGGTGCTAGTATTGTTCCCATAAAATAATCACTAGTTCCTACACTTGCATATTCTGATCTAGTAGTAAATAGCCCATTTTCTCCTAAACTATCATAGAGATTCCATAATATATTATTATCATGCTCAACTACGCCTTCAGAGTTACTATGATTATTAATTTTTGTAACTAGATTTTGTAAATAATTAATATTTATATTTGCCATATCTACATTAATAATTAGTGTTTTATTATCAGGGATTAAAATATTTAATACACGTTTATTATTTCCATCACTAATTTTATTTGCAGAAATATTTAAATAGTAGTTATTTGAATTCCCTATACTTCCATCTACAGTAATAGTTTGATTTTCTCCATTTGGTTCACTTAAAGTTACACCATCTGATGTTTTATTACTAGATAATAAATTAGATATTATTTTTAAATTTTCAAGTTCTTTATCTATATCTATATAGCTAATTGATTCCTTATCTTCTTGATATACCCTTAAAGATTGCTCATTTGTTAGTTTATTTCCATTTGTGCCTATATTTAAACTATTATCATTGTCCTCAAATTTAACAGGTACTTTATTTCCTATAACAATATTTCCATCACTGGCTATATTACCAACTCTATCTACACTATTCATAAAATAGTTTTCTTCATTTAATTTAAGTCCTGTAGACTGATTAGTACCAAATCCGTGTCCTTTAGCAGATAAATTTTTTGTTGCTATATTACCATTAGTATGAGCATTAATAGTTGCATTCTTTGAGAATATATGAAAATCAAATGCACTTGTAGTATAGCTGAATCCATTATCTACATAGATAAATTTATTTTTTGCACCATATTGTACTGTAATTATTTTTTTATTATCTTTAAGATTTGAAGCTTTAAAGCCGTTATTTGTTGTTCCTAGTAATAAATTAGTGTCTAAATTTTTTGCGAATATAGCTCTAATATCTAATAAGTTAAACATTAATAATATTAATAGAACTAATCCAATTTTTTTCTTAAAATTTATAGTATTCCCCTCCTTTTAACATTAACGATAATTTTTATGTTTCTATAAATTTTCTTTTACTATATTTATTACATTAATATTTAGAATATGACTTATAATTTTAAATAAAAAAAAGTAGATAATGATTACTCACTATCTACTTGAAAATTTAATTTTAAATTTAATTCTATTATTATCTATATTTTTAAGATAAGGCTACATCTAAGATCATCATAATTATAAAGCCTAATGAAAATGCTATTGCACTAATATCTGATGCATTATCTTCCGCTGCTTCTGGAATTAATTCTTCTACTACAACAAATATCATTGCACCGGCTGCAAAAGAAAGAAGATATGGCATAAATGGTGTAATAAATCTAGAAAACATTATAGTAATAGCTGCCCCTATAGGTTCTACTATTCCAGATAAAACTCCATAAATAAAGGCTTTATTTTTACTTAATCCTTCACTTTTAAGTGGCATTGATATTATGGCACCTTCTGGAAAGTTTTGAATTGCTATTCCTAAAGAAAGAGCAAGAGCAGAAGCAAAATTAATAGCATTTCCTTCATTCATAACTGCTGCAAAAGCAATTCCTACAGCCATTCCTTCTGGAATATTGTGAAGAACTACTGAAAATACAAGTTTTGTTGTTTTACTTATATTATATTTTTTTATTCCTTCTTGTTTATTACCGTCTTCTACATGAATATGTGGAATAATCTTATCTAAAGAAAATAAAAATAAAACTCCAAGAATTATGCCAACAGCAGCTGGAATAAAAGATAACTTCCCCATTCCACTAGACATATCAATTGATGGAATAATTAATGACCATATTGATGCTGCTATCATAATACCAGAGGCAAAGCCTAGTAAAATCTTATTTACTTTTTTACTAATTTCTTTCTTCATTGCATAAACACAAGCTGATCCTAATGATGTTCCTATAAATGGTATAAGAACTCCTATTAAAATATTCATTGTATTCCCCCTTATGAATATTATTTCATCTATTTTATAAATTTATATTCTTTTATTAACTAATAACTATTATCAATTAAATAATACATCTTTTTAGATAATATATCAAGTATTTACATATTTTAATTTTATTTCATTTAATAAGTAACAAAAATAAAACAGCCAAAAATATTAGCTGTTTTGTTACTTAAATTTTAAAATATAATTTTATGTGCCACAAAATGTCCTATATGGAATATTTGTTGGCTTTGGTAATGTTATATATTCTTCTTGATCTTTACTGTATTCAAATGGATTTGATAATACTTTTAATAATTTCATCATTACACTGTAATCATTATCTTTTACTGCTGCTTCAATAGCTTCTTCCACACGATGATTACGAGGAATTATTGAAGGATTTATACTCTTCATTAATTTTATTACTTCATCCTTTGTGTTATCCTGCCTAGATAATCTTTCACTCCATTTATTATACCAGTTACTAAATTCAGATGTAGTAAACATTGGAATATTATCTTTTTTCTCTAAGGTTAAATCTCTAAAGGTATTTGTATAATCTGCACCATATTTATGCATTAAGCTTAAAAGATTATATATTAATTCTTCATCTTCTTTTTCCTCATTAAATAATCCTAGTTTTAATCTCATTCCTGAAATATAATTTTCCTTATATATATCATTGAATTTAGAAATTGAATTTTGGGCTATATCTATTGCTTCTTCTTGATTATCACTTAATAAAGGTATTAGTGTTTCAGCAAATCTTGCTAAATTCCATGCCATTATATTAGGCTGATTACCATATGCATATCTGCCTTGATGATCTATAGAGCTAAAGACAGTTGCTGGGTCATAAGTATCCATAAATGCACATGGCCCATAGTCTATTGTTTCACCAGAAATACTTACATTATCAGTGTTCATAACGCCATGAATAAATCCTACTTGAAGCCATTTAGAAACTAATTTTGCTTGGTTTTTAATTACTTCTTCTAATAAAAATAAATAGGGATTTTCTTTATTTAATCCTTCAGGATAATGTCTTTTTAAGGTATAATTAGCTAAAACTTTTAAAGCTTCATAACTTGTATATCTAGTAGCATATTGGAAAGTTCCAACTCTTATGTGGCTAGATGCTATACGAGTTAATATGGCTCCAGGTTCTATTTTTTCACGTGGGACTGACTCACCTGTAGTTACTACAGCTAAACTACGAGTAGTAGGAATTCCAAGTGAATTCATTGCTTCACTTATAATATATTCTCTAATCATAGGACCAAGAGCTGCCTTACCATCTCCACCTCTTGAATATGGTGTGATTCCTGATCCTTTAAGTTGAATATCTACTCTTTCTCCATTAGGATTTATATTTTCACCTAACAAAACAGCTCTTCCATCTCCAAGCATAGTAAAATATCCAAATTGATGGCCTGCATAAGCTTCTGCAATTGGTTCAGAGCCATTTATTAGTTTATTGCCTGAAAAAATATTTGCTCCATCATTACTATCTAGAATTTCTAAATTTAATTCTAAATCTTCAGCTAATTTCTTATTTAATATAGCTATTTTAGGATCTTGTACAAAGCTAGGTAATTGTTTAGTATAAAAAACTTCTGGTAATTTAGAATAAGTATTTTCTATATTAAATCCTGTATCATATACTACTTCTCTTTTTTGCATTATAAATTTCCTTTCTATATATATCTATATATCAATCTATTTACTATAGTTTTTCTTACTATTATTTAATTATTCAAATTTATATTAGCATTTTAAACACTTTAAGGTCAATAATTATTATTAATTAATTATTACAGTTAATTGTTAAACTATTATCCAAATTGCAAATATTCAGATATAACGTTATAATATAATATATAAATAAATTAACCGTTTTAGGAGGGTGAAAACATGGAAATCAATTTAAGAAAAAAATATCAACTATTTATTGATGGCGAGTGGAGAGACTCTTCAGATGGGGCAACATTAAAAACTTATAATCCAGCAAATGGACAACTACTTTCAGAAATTGCTGATGCTGCTGAAGAAGATGTAGATGCTGCTGTTAAAGCTGCAAGGAAAGCATTTAATAGTTGGAGTAAAACTACTGTAAATGAAAGAGCTATTATATTAAATAAAATAGCTGATATAATTGATGAAAATTCAGAATACTTGGCTACAATAGAAACTATGGATAATGGTAAACCTATTAGAGAAACTATGGGTGCCGATATTCCTTTAGCTGCTGATCACTTTAGATACTTTGCAGGTGTTATTCGTTCAGAAGAAGGCATTGCAAGTAATATAGATGAAAATACATTAAATTTAATATTAAGAGAACCTCTTGGGGTTGTTGGACAAATAGTTCCTTGGAACTTTCCATTTTTAATGGCTGCTTGGAAACTGGCTCCAGTTCTTGCAGCTGGTGATACAACTGTATTTAAACCATCTAGTACAACATCATTAAGCGTATTAGAATTTATGAAGTTAATTGAAGATATAGTTCCAAAGGGAGTAATTAATATAATTACTGGTAAAGGTTCAAAGAGTGGTGAATATATACAACATAATGAAGGAATAGACAAGCTAGCCTTTACTGGTTCAACTGAAGTTGGTAGAGAAATCGGATTATCTGCTGCTAAACGTATAATTCCTGCAACATTAGAGCTTGGTGGTAAATCTGCTAATATATTCTTTAGCGATGCTGATATGAATATGGCTTTAGAAGGAATACAACTTGGTATATTATTTAATCAAGGTCAAGTTTGTTCTGCAGGTTCAAGAATATTTGTACAAGAAGATTTTTATGATGAATTTATGGAAAAGGTAGTTGCAGCTTTTGAAAAAGTTAAGGTTGGTGACCCATTAGATCCAAATACTCAAATGGGAGCACAAGTAAGTGAATCCCAATTAAATAAAATTCTTAAGTATATAGAAATAGGTAAAAATGAAGGTGCAAGAGTACTTACTGGTGGAGAAAGATATGTGGAAGGCGACACAAAGAACGGATACTTTATGAAACCTACATTATTAGTGGATGTAGATAATAGTATGAGAGTTGCTAGAGAAGAAATCTTTGGACCAGTTGGTGTAGTTATTAAATTTAAGACAGAAGAAGAAGTTATAGAATTGGCTAATGATAGTAACTATGGACTAGGTGGAGGTGTATTCACCCGTGATATAAATCGTGCTATAAGAGTTGCCAAAGCCATAAGAACAGGTCGTGTATGGGTAAATACTTATAATACTTTCCCTGCTGGAGCAACTTTTGGTGGATATAAAGAATCTGGAATAGGTAGAGAAACTCATAAAACTATTTTAGATGCTTATACTCAAAAGAAAAATATTCTTATTAATTTATCTGAAAAACCAGGTGGAATGTACATTAAGTAATTAATATAAAGAAAAGAAGTTAAGGTAGCAGTATAATTTATACTTCCTACCTTAATTTTTTTAGTATTTTATGATATTTTATTTATTCTTTTAACATGTTTTTTTCTTGCTCTACTGCTTTCAATATTACACTTTCTTATACAAGTATATATTTCATCAATTTCCTTCTTAGATAATATTACATCTGATTTATATCTTTTTATAAATCTTTTTAATTTATTTATTTGTAATACTGGTGTTTCAGTTTTAACTTTTTTTAATTTAGATTTATTAGTAAAGACTACTAAAGATATAAAAATATCCTTTCTTTTTATACATTTTTCTAATGCTTTAATATGTCCATAATTTTGTCTAATTGGATTATAAAATTGATTACTATTTCTATTTATAACTTGAGTCCAATACTTAGAATATTCATCACCATATATTAGTCCACTATAATCCTTAGTTTCTATTACAAAAACTCCTTTTTTTCCTATAAGGATATGATCTATTTGACTTGTTCCGTTTTTCCCTTCTATCATTATATCACTAAGAAGTTTGTATCTACTTATTTTATTTAAAATATTATTTACTTCTACTTCCCCTATATTTACTATCTTAGTATTTCTTTTTCTCTTAACTATAATAACTAATAAAATTACTACCGCAATTATAATTGCAAATTTTTCCAACATATTTTCTCTCCTAATTTTAGCTTTTGTTATGTATTTTATATTTTATTATTTATATTAAATTTTGTAAATATCTACTTTTTTGTTTATTTTTAATTATCATTTACGAGGATATTATATAAGATATATACTATCTAAAAATAAGAGCTACTTATACTAATTTCTTTAAGTAACCCTTTTTTTATCATACCTAATTTTATCCTAAAGTTTTAATGAAATTGTTTTATCAGAGCCATAATATTTAATACTATAATTATTCTCCTCTATATCATCAATATAAAATTGAATATATCCTTTTTTGTCTTTATATCTAGAAAAGCTGTTATTAATTCTCTCTCCTTTTGAATTTACTACATATAACTTCCTACTATACTCTTCATTATCTTTATCTGTAAGTACATCATAGTTTATTTTTATTGATAAATTTGACTTAGTTACTTCTGATAAAGTAATAATATCGCCATCTGAAAGTTCAATATAATCTTCTTTATTTACATCTAATTTTCTTACATTTTTAGTGATTTCATTAGAATCTAGTTTGAAATTAAAAATCCAATCACCTTGAATTTTATTTGTTATGCCAAACTCTCTATTATCTTCTTTAATAGGAGTGGTATAAGTAAATTCATTATTTATTAAAATTTCAGGATTTGCATTAATATTATCTATTGCAAATACGCTAATCCAATTATAAGTATTATCATCAATCTTATTTAAAACACTATATGATACTTTACTTAATACTCCGTCTACTAAAATTTCTCCTAAATTATCTGATTTTCTAATTTCATTTATATTTTCATATACTTCTCCATCAGCTTCAGTTACCATTGAATAATCTATTGTTCTATTAATAACTAATTCATTTCCATCAATTAAAACTTCATTTAATTTTACTGTTATATTTTTATCTGTAATTTCACTATTAAAATTATCAATATAACTATTAATATCCCTATTTATTACTTTAGTGAAAAATGACTTTATATTCATTGTCACTTTATCTATATTTGCATAAATCTCATTATAATTAGTGAATAATGTAATAACTATAACTCCAAAAATCAAGGCTGCTATAGGCAATTTAGAAGTACTTTTCTTAGTGATTTTCTTATTTAAAAAACTTTTCTTATATTTTAAAATTTCTTCATCTGATAAAGATATATTATCATAAACAGATAAATCAATTTCTATATTATTAAATTCTTTATAAATATTCCCCATATTCTCACCTCTTTAATATATTTCTTTTAAAATGCTACTAAGTTTCTTTCGTCCTCTTGATAGCCTATTATATATTTGATAACTTTTCATGTTCATTTCTCTTGATATGTCAATTATATTTTTATTTTCTAAATAATACTTAATAAAGAGCTCTTTATCTATATTCTTTAAATTACTTAATAGTTCTTTTACTTCTTCTTTGAATTCATTATAAATTACTATTTCTTCAACTGAACCTTTATTATCTGATATATCAATTTCATCTATATCTAAAATTGAATTTAACTTTAAATATTTACGTTTATAATCAATTGATTTAAATTTAGAAATTATAGCAACCCAATTTTTAAAAGAACCAGTTTCATTAAAAAGACTTATATTATTCCAAATTGAAAAGAGAATATCATTTATGCATTCCTCTTCATAAAATGAAATATCTTTTAAGTGATGTTTCACTACTGATTTTATCAATCCTCCATAGCTCTTCAATAATAATTCGATTCCAATTTCATCTTTATTTTTAATACTTTTTATAATTATTGAATCTTCCATACTCTCCTCCTTTTAACTCTCTAACTTATATATCGAAGAAAGTTAAAAATATCTATCATAATTATATAATAAAAATACACCCATGTCCTATTTTAGGAATTAAAGGATGTATTAACTGAGCCATAGCTAAAGTTGGACTATCTCCAGATATAGATTCTGGAGATATTAAAAGTGTTAAGAAGGAAATAACAACTAAAGCTAAATCAACGATTTCAATTCTCATCCATCTTTTTCTTGAATCATTATTTGTTTTCATTTGTATTCTTCTAACATTTATATTTAATATTATGATATTTAATATAAACTTTTACAAAATGGAAGAAATCTGGCCCCCAGGGGAATTTCCCTTTTGGGCCAGATTTCTTCCATTTTTTTATTTCCTTATATATAAATCCTTAACTCTTAACTTATTAGCTTTAATAGATTTTTTCCATCCCATTTCTGCTGCAAATTTATATGCAAACCTTGGAAAATTTGCTGTTATAAAAAGATTGTTATCACTTATTTTATTTAATATATTATTTGAAATAATATTTAATGCTTTTCCTAAGTTTTTCTTAGGGCCATGCTCTGCAGGACCACTTTTTACTGAGTGTAGAAGTGGTCCTGCACCAATGCCAAGACCTTGTCCCCATTTAAGGCCGCATTTTTCACACCAATTTTCAATTATTTCAATAGCTAATTTGTTTTGCTTTCCTTCATAAAAACCACAATTAACTAAAGCATAAACTTTAATATCTTTTTCTTTTATTTTATTAAAAGATTCTTCTAGCTTTAAAAGGCATCTTAATAAATGAAACGGTACTCCATCTACATATAAAGGAAATGAAAAAACTAAAATATCAGACTTTATTACTTCTTCAATTATATCATTATCCACCTTATTATTTCTAAAATAATATTCAGAAATGCTTAAATTCTTAATGGATTTATTATTATTTAAGTAATTTTTTAATTCATTTAAGATAATTTCTGAAGCACTATCTTTTACTTTAGGGCTTCCATTAATTAAAGATATTCTCATAATAAGTGCCCCTCCACTTCCTTTATGTTTTTAACAAATGATAATTTTAATACATTCCAATAAAAATTTATACAATTTGCTTTTACTATTCCTTTTGAAGTTTCTTTTTCTTTATCAGTTATTTTATCTCCATAAAAGAAAATCTTCATATCTACTTTATTATCATACCTTCTTCTATGGTGCATTTCTCCATTTCTTATTTTAAAGAATGGATGCACATAAGAAATACTTCTGTCTAAAACATTTTTTACAAAGGGGCTAAGTCCTCCATAAACACATTTACTTATTATAATAACTTCATTGCATTTTGATAAGCACTCTCCCATATTCTCATATTTGTCTTTTATAATGCACTCTCCAGGTGTTTTTATCCAACATCCAAAGCATCCCATACAATGATGAATACTTCCATCATCAGAAACTACAATTAAGTCTTTTACTTCATTAGGACATAACTTTTTAAATTCATCACCTTTTAAATCATGTATTATTAACCTCATAATACTCCCCACTCCTAATTATTTATTTCTCCCTTTTTACCAATATATTTTTTATTAGTGAATAATTTCTATATTATAATTATGAACTAATAAAATAGAAGTTTATATATTTTTATTTATTTAGTAATACATTCTATTATAGTCTCAAAAGTAGTTTTCTATATTTATACATATATTTATGTAAGTATTAATTTATATAGTATTAGGGGGTATATTCTTATGATTAAAGATAAAAATGATTATTATTCAAAAAATAAAACTATAGTAAATAAAACTATAAAAAAAGTGTTATCCTTTGGTTCTTGCTTAGCTATGATTATTTCATATACTGCATGCCAATCAATACCTTGAGCAATTTTCCATGGATTACTAAGCTGGGTATATGTTTTGTATTATATCCTTAAGTATTAAAATTAAAAATAGTAACTTGATTAGTACAAAAAATAAAGTTACTATTTTTTAACTTTACACCCAGGGATGTTAATTACTTAAAAAGCTATAATTATTTTAGTGCCAATTCCAGGTTCACTTTCTAAATTAATACTACCACCATGGCATTCTATAACTTCTTTAGCTATTGCCATACCAAGTCCTGATCCATTAGAAGAAGAACTGGTAGTTACTCCTTTATAATATCTATTAAAGATATTTTTTAAATCCTCTTTTCTTATACCTTGTCCATTATCCTCTATTTTTATAAATATGCTAGTATCTTTCTTTTGAATAGACACATCTACAATAGTGTCCTTAGAATTATGCTCTAAGGAATTGATTATAAGATTATTTATAGCTCTTTTTAAATATTTTTTATCACAATTTACTATTATATTTTCATAATAATAATTGAGGTTAATTTCTCTATCACTATATTTACTATTGTTTAATAAATCTATAATACTTTCTTTAATTAAACTAATTAAATTTTCTTCTTTAAAATTAATAGGGATTACTTTATTTTTTAACTTATAAACTAAAGATAAATCATTAACTAAGTCTTGAATATAATTGCTGTTATCTAGGATAGCACTACCATACCTTTTTGCTTCTTCAATGTTTATTTCATATTCATCTCCCTTTAAAAGTTCTGCATATCCTTTAATTGAACTTAATGGAGTTTTTAAATCATGGCTAATATTAGCTATCCATTCTTCCTTTGCTTTATCTACTTCTTTTCGTTGAATCTCATTTTCCTTTAACACACTAGATAAATTATTGATATTTTTACTTACATCTTTAAAAATACCTTTCTTATTTGCCTTTTTATCATAAATTCCATTTTTCAAATCATCTATATCTTCAACAAGAGATAACATTGGTTTAACTAAGCTTCTGCTAAATAAATAAGCTACAATAATCATTAAAACTAATGCAAAAACAATAATTGACTTATGATATTTTAAGCTTTCTTCTGTAAATGTCATCTTAAATTTAAAAATTTTATTTATTGGAAAGCCAACTAATAAGGTATAGCTTTCATTTTCCTTAACTATATTATTTGTATAAATAGTGGTCGGTGCATCACTTCCCCATGGATTTTGAATAAAATCTATTAAATCTGCTGTAATATAATTATTAGGAACATTTTCAGGTTTATTCACCTGATACACTTCATTATTTTCTTTATTTAAAACCTGTATCCATACATTATTATCAATTAATTTATTTATATTATTCTCATCTAAACTAAAGTTATTATCTTTTTCTAAGTCTTCTACAAATGGCTCTATAAATTCTGATGCCCTAAAAGATACACTAAATACTTTTTCTCCAAAAGTTATATTACTATTGTATATTACTAGATTTAGCACCACGTAAACTGTCATTGTTATATAATAAACCAGAATCATAGATACTAGTAATTTAATTGTTAATTTTACTTTCATATTAATCAACTAGCTTATAGCCAATCCCCTTTAAAGTTTTTATATGTTTAGGTTCACTTGGATTATCCTCTAGCTTTTCTCTTAAGTGTCTTATATGAACCATTATTGTATTATCATACCCATCATATTCGTATCCCCAAATTTCATCGCATAATGAGCTTTTGCTAAAGACTCTATTTATATTTTTAGCAAGAAATAAAATTAGTGAGTACTCCTTAGCTGTTAATAATATATTTTCTTCCCCCTTTTTTACTACTCCAGTTTCTTCATTAATGGAAATGTTCCCAAAAGTATATATACTACTATTAACTTCATTAGTAATACTTCCTCTTCTTAGTTGAGATTTAACTCTAAGAACAACTTCTTTTATGTTAAATGGCTTAGTTACATAATCATCACCGCCAGCTTCTAATCCTTTAATTTTCTCTTCATCTTCTCCATTTGCAGTTAAAAATATAATTGGACACATAGAAAATTTTCTAATTCTATCACAAACCATATAACCATCTATATCAGGCAAATTAACATCTAGTATTATTATATCTGGATTATTTTCTTTAATTTGCAATATTGCATCTATCCCATTGTCCACCTCGTATATTTCTTTAAAGCCTTCCTTTATAAATACTTCCTTTAATAGGGATAGTAACTCTCTTTCATCATCCACTAACATTATTTTTTTATTTAGTATATCATCTGACATCATGATGTTACTCCTCTCTTTTAAGCTTTTAAATGCTCAATTACTATATTTTCTCTTTTTTATATTTTACCATACTTATCCTTTACTTAATATCTGACCTAGTAAAACTTATAAAATCTATAGAAAACATTATAATAGTTAATAATATGGATATTATTAATGTCATATATCTTTCTACCCTACTTATATCACCTCCAACTATCATAATAGAATATGTCCAAGGAGCATAAATCCAAAATCTACTTTGAGCTATAAAAATATTTGTAATTAGCATAATAACTCCAGTTGAAATTAATGGTATTATACTTGAGAAATTTCGTCCTATTATAAATAGTAAAATTAATATAGGTAATGTTGTTATAAAAATTTCTATAGCATATGATAATAATTGAAAATTAAAGCTTATACTTTTGCTTAAGTAAGCTTTAGATAAAAATATACAAGCAAAATATGATAATATAGAAATAGTTAAGGTTATTAACATAACTTTATATTTATTTAAATAAATACTACTTTTCTTTATAGGTAAAAGTAATAATTGCTTCCAACCAGAATTATAATTTTCAACTTTTGTTATTACAGATGCTGTGTATATATTTTGTAATGGTAAAATAAAAGATAGATAAGTAATAGCTGAAAAAATAAATATTCCATCATCAATGCCTATACCATTTGTACTTCCCATAGCTTGCACTTTTTTCATAACTATTAGTACTACTGGTATTGGAATAATCAATTCTAAAAATAATAAAGAGCTTTTTTTAATTTTTATTAATTCTATTTTCAATAATTCCATTTTTATCACCTCACTTAATAAATTTTCTTATTATTAAAATAAGTCTTCACAAATACAGAACCTATTATTAATATAGCTATTGATATAATTAAAACTAATGTTATTTCATTTTTACCTTGAGTTATGGAAAATAGAGAAAATCCATAGGGATTAATATTTTTAATAAAGGAATCATTATGATATAAATTTGAAGAAATAAAACTTAAAATTGCTGCTATTATTAAAGATATAAGAAGATTTTTATTTTTTAAATTTATAAATAAATGTATAACCATTATTACTAAAGATGCTATTAGCTGAATAACAAACATAATTATTAAAAACCTATAAGGTATTGGTTCCTTAAACTTAAATATTATTCCTACTGTAATTAATGAAATAACATTTAAACTTAACATTAAAATTGAATAAAAACTTGCTACTATATATTTAGATATTAAAATGCTACTTCTTTTTATTGGCTGTGTTAATAAAAATGTCCATGAGTTATTCTTGTACTCACTTTCAAATAATGTAGCTAAAATAAGTGCAGCAAACATTGGCATAAAGTCATTAAAATATAATATTCTTTGTTCTTTAATTAAAACTTGCCAAGATGTTAATCCTTTTTCCATAGCTTGAGGCAATAACCAGCTTTCATATCTTATTAAGAAGTCTACACATATAAGTGCTGCTACTCCTAAAGGAATTGCTAATATAAATAAAATTACTAAGTTTCTTTTTTCTTTTATAAATTCATTTTTTATTAAATTTAATAACATAATTAAACCTCCTTAGTTAATCCTAAGAATATTTCCTCTAGAGAACTCTTTTCTTGTGATAAATAATTAATTTCATATCCTGCCATAACAAGCTCTCTACAAATTCTAGCCGCAGATACATTATTGCTTTTAACTTTTATCTTACTGTTTTCCTCTTTAACTCTATACTTTCTAGATTTTAGTAAGTTAAATACTGAATCCTTATCCTGTATCTTTTCTAAACCAATTGTTACTTCATTAGTTGAATTCTTCTTTAAATTATCTAATGATCCTTGATATAATAGCCTTCCTTTATTTATTACAGCAACTTCAGTTGCTACTAATTCAATTTCACTTAATATATGGCTTGAAATTATTATTGTTATATTTCTTTCATTAGCTAAATATTTTATTAAGTTTCTTATTTCTATGATTCCTGCTGGATCTAGTCCATTAGTTGGCTCATCTAAAATTAAAAGCTTTGGATTTCCCATAAGAGCTTGTGCTATTCCTAATCTCTGCTTCATACCTAATGAAAATTCTTTAACCTTTTTATTTTTTGCATCCAATAAATTTACTAACTTAAGCTTTTCCTCTATTTCATCCTTACTTAACTTTAAAATTCTTCTTAGTATATCTAAATTTTCATAAGCTGTTAAATGACCATAATAAGAAGGACTTTCAACTAATGCTCCTATATCTTTTAATATTTCTTCTCTATTATCCTTAATGGATTCTCCGAAAATCCTTATATCTCCACTATTAGGTTTTACTAAGCCTAATAGCATTTTTATAGTTGTTGTTTTGCCAGCACCATTTGGGCCTAAAAATCCATAAATTTCTCCTTCCTTAACATTTAAATTAACTCTATCTACACATTTAACATTATTAAATTCCTTTACTAAGTTTTCTGTTTTAATAATATATTGACTCATATTTTACTCTCCTTTTTGACTTTATGAGTAAATTGTACACTACCAATATTAATTATAATTTTAGCTTACCTTAATTTAAGCTTAATTGGAAAATTTCTGGGCCCCAGGGGCCCAGAAATTTTCCATTTAAACCTTATCAATAAAAATTATTAATAAAAAATTACTATTAGATATTGATTTTTTTATGAACAAGGTTCATAATGTACTTATGGAAACAAAAACAGTATTAAATAAATATTAATCAAAAGAAGGAGAATAAATTATGTTTTTAGCACTAAAAGAATTAAAGCACAATAAAGCTAGATTTAGTTTAATAATTGGAATTTTAACTCTTATTATATTTCTAGTATTATTTTTAGCAGGAATTGCTAAGGGGTTATCTGCTGCTACTGTATCTACAGTTCAAAACTCTAAAGCAAATTATTATATATTATCGGATTCAGCAGATAAATTAATAAGCCGTTCATCTTTTACAGATGATGATGTAACAAATTTAAATAATTCTAATGACTTAATAAAATTAAATGAAAATGCTACTCCTATTAATTTATTTACAAGTAATTTCACTATGGACTCTTTAGATAAGAAAACTAATATAGTTTACTTAGCAATTGATCCATCAGCATTTCTAATGCCTGAAGTTATTGATGGAAATACTTTAAATAATAATAAAGAAATTGTTTTAAATAATTCATTTAAAGAAGATGGTATAGAGATAGGCGATATAATTAAAGATTCATCTTCTGATTTAGAATTAAAAGTAGTTGGATTTACTAAAAATCAAATGTATGGACATATGTCTGTAGGAATTATATCTTTAGATACCTATAAAGAAATAATGACTTCTGCAACTGGAAGAGAATATAATAACTTTCAAGCTATAGCTATTGATATGGATAAGTCTACAGAAAACCAAGATTCACTTACTAACTTTGTTAATGATAATTTAGATAAGAAAGTATTATTAACTAAATCTGATGTAATTACTAATGTTCCTGGATATTCAGCAGAACAAGGAACTATTATTATGATGTTAGTATTCTTATTGATAATATCATCATTTATAGTTGGTGTATTCTTCTATATAACAACTATGCAAAAATTACCTGAATTTGGAGTTTTAAAGGCTTTAGGATCTAAAATGTCAACTTTAGCATCATCTTTAACATCTCAAGTATTTATGCTTTCAGTAATAAGCATGGTTATAGGAAATATTCTAACATTTGCTTTAGCTAGTATGCTACCAGCTAGTATGCCATTTGTCTTAAGTTCAAGAGACGCAGCTTTAGTATCAATATTATTTATAATAATAGCACTAATAAGTAGCCTATTTTCAATCAAGAAAATTAGAAAAGTTGATGCAATTTCTGCAATAGGAGGTAATTATTAATGGAAAGATATGCTCTTCAATTAAAAAATATAACTAAAAAATATAAAGATGGAGATAATGTAAATACAGTTTTAAATAACGTATCTATCAATGTTAAGCCTGGTGAATTTGTTGCTATTGTAGGACCTTCTGGATCTGGTAAAAGTACATTTTTATCTATTGCAGGTGCCTTACTTTCAGCAAGTAATGGTGAAATAAAGATTGGAGATACAAATTTAAGTAAGAAAAATAAAAAAGAATTAGCTGATATAAGAAGAAATAAAATAGGATTTGTATTTCAATCTCATCAACTAATACCATATTTAACAGTTATAGATCAGTTAAAATTAATACCAAAGCTTTCTAAAAATAAAAATTCAAAAGAAATTAATGAACATGCTAATAAACTTTTAAAAGACTTTGGACTTGAACATAGAATAAATCAATATCCATCTAAGTTATCTGGTGGTGAGAAACAAAGAGTTGCAATAGCAAGAGCTTTAATGAATAATCCAGATATAATTTTAGCAGATGAACCAACTGCTAGCCTTGATGGAAATCGTGGTCGTCAAGTGGTTTCTATGATTAAAGATGAAATAAAAAAATACAATAAAGCTGCTTTAATGGTAACTCATGATGAACGTATACTTGATTTAGTAGATACAATATATAGAATTGAAAATGGAAATATTACTTTAGAAATATAGAAGTAAACTAAAATGGCTGTTGCACTAAATTGTGTACCAGTCATTTTAAATAAAAATTCACTTATAAAATCATAAAAAAATACTATTCTATCATTTAAATATTTTATTGAATACATTTTTTTATGTAATCATCTACTTCATTTATGTTAATTCCTAAAACTATTGATATTTCTTGATATAATTGCTTTTTAGCATTTATTAAAATATCATCCTCTGTTTTATTAATTCTCTTTCCTAAAGATGCTTTTTCATCTTTTTCCAAATTAATTGAATTAATAACTTTTATAATTTCTAAAACATCGCCACTTCTAATTATTGACTTATATTCTTGATTTTTCTTTCTAAAATCATCTATTTCAATAGTTTCTTTCTTAGAAATACATTCTATTAAATTCATAACTTCATTTTTACTCATAAGCTCTCTAATAGCAATTGTTTTATTATTTACAGGAATTTTTATAGTCATTTTTTTATTATTAATTGGAGCTAAAATATAATATTCTAGTTCTTTATCTTTTAATAGCATTTTTTCTATATCTTCAATCATGCACACTCCATTTAGCCCATATACAACATAATCATTTATCTTAAACATAATTCTTCCTCCTTAAGAAATTATTTATGCTGAAAAAAGTAGCTTCTACAGTTGAAACTCTTAGAAGCTACACATATTGTATCTTTATTATACCACAAAATAATCAATATTTCTAATAATATGAATATTTAAATATTTATATTATAATAATTCATAATAGATTGTTCTTTAAAACCACAATTTTTATATAAATTCAAAGCTTTTTTATTTCTGATTTCTACATCTAATTCAACATCATATATTTTATCAGCTTTTAAATTATTTAAAGCTTTTCTTAGTGCTGATTTCCCATACCCCCTACTTCTATGTTCTGGTATAATTCCAAAGCCACTAATAAATGCTGAATCTAGCTCTTTACTTACCTTTATTTTCCCAATTAAATTATTATTATTATTGTAAATTAAATAAGTAATAATATTATTTTTTTCTTCATCTTCTGGCATTATTATTTCCTTCCATGAGTCTCCAAAGAAAATATTATTTAAGTTATTAATTTCACCTATATTATTATTTTTAGCTTTAACTAAAGTAATGTCCTTATTTACTTCTTGGATAATATTATTGTAACATTTCATCCTACATTCTGAAAAAGAATAAGCTCCATTTATATCTTCTATAAACTTAATTGCAGAATGAGCTTTATCATCACAAAGAAGCAATATTTCATTAAAGTTTCTCCTTTTGCATTCTTCTAATGCTAAATTAACAAGTCTAGTAAATATGCCATTTCTCCTATACTTAGGATGAACCATTCCGTTTATTTCAGCAATATTTCCTCCAAAACTTGAAATTCCTAAATATCCTATTAATTTATTATTTATATAAAATAAAAATTCATTAATATCATTTCTATTATTTTCATAATCCTTTTTTATTTCTCTTCTATAGCTTAATTCTAGCTTCAAGTTTACTTTATCTTCATTAAGAATAATATTTTCTAATTCTTTTATTTCTTGAATATCTTTATATTCTAAATATTTTTTTAAAATAATCTCTTTTGAAAATATCTTTTCTTTTATGTCTTTCATTGTTTTTCCCCCAAATACAGATTTATTTTATATAAACTTATATATTAATTTTACCATAAAATCCAATATTATTTTATTAAATAAAAAGATGACTACTATTCATAATAATAATCACCTCTTAATTATATTCCTTATTAACTTTTATAATTCTTTTAGTATATCCTTAAACTGCCATCCATATCTTTCTAATTCGCCTAATACAAAATTAATTCCTTTTTCAGTTTTATGCCAGTTATCTTTTGTTATATTATCTATATCCACTGGATGAATAATAAACTTAGTATCTTGATATAAAGTTTCATAATACATAAGACAACGTCTTGCATGATATGATTTACAGCATATAATTGCCTTGTTAATTTTTATTCCTAAGGAATCTGTTACCTTCTTAGAAAAAATAGCATTTTCATAGGTGAAGGTTGCTTTATTTTCTTTTAGGATAGAATCTTTTCTTACACCATTTTTAATAAGAACATCATTTAAAAAATCCCATTCAGTATTATAGTTTTGGTTATAAATTTCTGTTTTAGATGATGGTCCTCTAAAATGTCCAATGTTAATTCCATAGGCTCCAGAAGGTAAAATCAAATTACTATATCCACTTTTCCATAACTTAGCTGCTTCTTCTGCCACTTCAGGATAAGATCCTCCAGGTATAAATATAATATCAGCTTTTTCTAAATCATCCTTTATAAAAACAAAATTACTTATATCTTTTAAATATCTAAATTCATTCATTCTCTAAATTATTCCCCTTCTTACTGCTCTATAAGTTAAAGCTATAAAAGCTTTATTCTTTCATACTTTAATTATATCATAAGCTATAATTTTTTATTATATTATAATCATTTACGAGTATTTTATTTAAAAGTTATTTTTGAAATATAATAAAAGAGCATTAAATTTTTTTAATGCTCTTTCTCTTATTTTATTTATATTTTAACCTTATTCTAATTCAAAGGCTCCTGTGTATAATTGATAGTACTTTCCTTTTTTCTCAATTAAGTCTTCATGATTTCCACGTTCAATAATTCTTCCTTGTTCGAGAACCATTATAACATCAGAATTTCTAACTGTTGAAAGCCTATGAGCAATTACAAACACAGTTCTTCCTTCCATTAATTTATCCATACCTTCTTGAACTATGGATTCAGTTCTAGTATCTATACTTGATGTAGCTTCATCTAATATTAATACAGGTGGATCTGCTATAGCAGCTCTTGCTATGGCAATTAATTGTCTTTGTCCTTGAGATAAATTAGCTCCATCTCCAGTTATTTTAGTATTATATCCATTAGGTAAGTGTTTAATAAATACATCTGCATTGGCAAGTTTTGCTGCTGCATATACTTCTTCATCAGTTGCATCTAATTTACCATACTTAATATTTTCTGCTATAGTTCCTGTAAAAAGATGTGTATCTTGTAAAACTATACCTAAAGATCTTCTTAAGTCATCTTTTTTAATTTTATTAATATTAATTCCATCATATCTTATTTTTCCATCTTGGATATCATAGAACCTATTAATTAAATTAGTAATTGTAGTCTTACCTGCTCCTGTTGCTCCAACAAAGGCAAGCTTTTCTCCTGGTTTTGCATAAAGAGTTATATTATGAAGAATTGTCTTCTTATCATTATATCCAAAGTCAACATCATCAAATACCATATCTCCAAGTAATCTTGTGTAAGTAAGTGTTCCATCACTATGTGGATGCTTCCAAGCCCATATTCCTGTACGTTCATTAACTTCATGTATATTACCATCTTCATCAATTTTTGCATTTACTAAAGTAACATATCCATCATCAATTTCTTGCTGTTCATCTAACAATTCAAAAATTCTTTCAGCTCCTGCCAGTGCCATTATAACTGAATTAAATTGTTGAGACATTTGACCTATTGGATGGTTTAAATTTCTTGTTAATTGCAAGAATGAGGCTAAAGCACCAATTGTAAATCCTCCAATTTCATTTATAGCAAGTAGTCCACCTACTATTGCAGTAAGAACATAATTTACATATCCTAAATTCCCCATAATAGGCATTAAAATATTTGCAAAAGTATTTGCTTTATCTGCACTATCTCTTAATTCTTCATTTAGTATATCGAAATTTACTTTACTTTCTTCTTCGTGACAAAATACTTTTACAACTTTTTGTCCTTCCATCATTTCTTCAATATATCCATTTAGCTTTCCTAAATTACGTTGTTGCTTACCAAAGTATAATGAACTTTTTCCTCCAATAGTCTTTATAACTTTAAGCATTACTAAAATCATAAATACAGATACTATTGCTAAAGGAATATTTAATACTATCATGGAAATAAATACACTTATTACAGTTATTATTGATGACATGAGTTGCGGAATACTTTGGCTTATCATTTGCCTTAAAGTATCAGTATCATTTGTATATAAACTCATTATTTCACCATGTGGATGAGTATCAAAATATCCTATCGGTAAAGATTCCATATGCTTAAACATATCATCTCTAATCTTTTTAAGTGTACCTTGAGATACAAATATCATAACCCTATTATATAGATAAGTTGATAATGTTCCTGCATAATATATTATTGCCATAATTACTAGAGTCTTAAGTAATGGTGCAAAATTAGGATTTGATTGACCTAAAAATGGAGTAATATAATCATCTATTAATGTTTTGAGAAATAATGTACTTATAACTTGAGTAATAGAACTAATTATAATTAAAACTATAACTAAAAATAATTTAAACTTATATTCTTTAAATATATAATCTAGGAGCCTTCTTAAAGTTTTCATTGGGTTCTTTCCCTTACCATGTTTCATTCCTTGTCCCATCCTAGGCCTCATTCTTATCAGCTCCTTTCACTTGTCCTTCATATACTTCTTTATATATTTCATTAGATTTTAATAATTCTTCATGTGTACCAAAGCCATCTATTTTTCCATCATTTAAAACTATTATTTTATCTGCTTCTTCAACGGAAGAAATTCTTTGTGCAACAATTATTTTTGTTACGTTTGGAATTGATTCTTTAAATGCTTTTCTAATTAATGAATCTGTTTTAGTATCAACTGCACTAGTTGAGTCATCTAAAATTAATATCTTTGGCTTCTTTAATAAAGCTCTAGCTATACATAACCTTTGTTTTTGTCCTCCAGAGACATTAGTACCACCTTGTTCTATATGAGTATCATACTTATCTGGAAGATTTTCAATAAATTCACTAGCTTGTGCCGCATTACATGCATTTACTATTTCTTCGTCAGTTGCTTCTTTATTACCCCATCTTAAATTTTCTTTTATAGTCCCAGAGAATAATACATTTTTTTGAAGAACCATAGAAACTTCATTTCTTAATGTTTCTATATCATAATTTCTAACATCAATGCCCCCAACCTTTAAAGAACCTGAAGTTACATCATAAAGTCTAGGTATTAATTGAACAAATGTTGATTTAGCACTTCCTGTTCCACCTATAATTCCAATAGTTTCTCCAGAATTTATATTTAAATTAATATTTTCTAAATTTAAGTTTTCTTTATTATTAGTATAACTAAAGTTAACATTTTCGAAACTTATAGATCCATCTTTTACTTCATATATTGGATTATCGCAATTTTTCAAATCACTTTCTTCACTTATTACTTCTACTATTCTTTCTGCAGATGATTTTGCCATAGTAATCATAACTAATACCATTGATATCATCATAAGACTCATAAGAATATTACCTGTATAAGTAAATAAACTCATAAGTTCACCAGTAGTCATACTATTTGAGACAATTAATTTTGCTCCAAACCATGAGAAAAGTAATATTATTGTATAGGTTGTAAATTGCATTATTGGTGCATTTAAAATAATTATCTTTTCTGCCTTTATAAAATAATCATATAAATTTTGAGATGCTTTATGAAATTTACTTATTTCATGTTCTTCTCTAACATAGGCTTTTACAACTCTAATTCCAGTTAAATTTTCTTGTACACTAGCATTTAAATCATCATACTTTCTAAATACTTTTTTAAATATTGGATGAGCATTAGAAATAACGAAAAATAAAGCTACTGATAGAAAAATTGCTGCACCCAAGAAAATTAATGCCATCTTTGCATTGACATAAAAACTCATTATCATTGCTGCAATAAGCATAAAAGGTGCTCTTGCTAATGATCTAATTATCATAAGATATGCATTTTGTACGTTAGTAACATCTGTAGTTAATCTTGTAATTAACCCAGCTGTTGAATATTTATCAATATTAGAGAATGAATAGTCCTGAATCTTATAGAACATTTCTCTTCTTAAATTTTTTGCAAATCCAGTAGATGCTTTTGCTCCTGTTTTACCTCCTAAAGCACCAAATGTTAATGATAGAAATGCCATAACTAACATTATAATTCCTAAGGTAGTTACATATTTCATATCTCCATTTTGAATTCCATTATCCACTATTTTTGCCATCAATACTGGAATAATAACTTCTAGTATTACTTCACAAGCCACAAAAACAGGAGTTAAAATAGAATCTTTTTTATACTCTCTTATATAGCCAGCTAATTTTTTTATCATACTATTCCTCCTTTTGTTTAATATATTTTAAATTTAAAATTCTTTGTTAGATTTCTAACTAAATTATTAAATAAAATTAATCACCTATATTTTTAATTAGTTTATCCAAATTAGAAATAAATATATTTAATTCCTCTTCTGATAGGGTGTCAGCTATAGTTTTTTCTATAGATTTAATTTCTTTATAAACTAATTTATTTACTTCAATCCCCTTTTCAGTAATTATAATTTTCTTTAGTCTAGCGTCTTCAGATACACTTTCTCTTTTAATAAGTTGATTTTTTTCCATTAGTGTAAGTACACTAGTTACAGAAGAACGTCTTATATCAAATTCTTCTTCAATAGTCTTTTGAAATATGTCTCTATTAGCAGAATTTACATATATAAATCCTAAAATCTTAGCTTGCATACCACTAATTCCATATTCTAAACTTACTTTACCTATTCTTCTTTTAATTTTATGGGAAAGTATATTTATTTTTTTACCTACGTGTTTCATTTCACTCATTCTTTCACCTGCATTTTGTTAGACTTCTAACTAATTATATACCTACTAATTTAAATAGTCAAATAAGTATAATTTCTTTTTTTATATTCTTTTTTCTCTACAAATATAGTATACTCAGCACCTTAATAAAGATGCTGAGTATTTTAATTAGTTTGATTTAATAATTTCATTTGATTTTCTATCTTTTTTTAATAATGTAACTAATCCCTTGAAAAAATTAATTTTTTTTATATTATATAAACTATAAATTTCACTTTTAATTAGTAATGAACTTACCCCTTCATTCTTGCAATATTTTTCAAATTCTATATTGCTACTTGAAGTAGTAATGATATTATTAAATTCTCCGCTGGTTATCATATAAAACACCTCCATTTCTGCTTCTAGCCTCAAATTTCTTATTATTTTTCGCAAACCTTAAATTACTCATTATAAATATCCTCCTTTATTTTATTTTTTATATAAAAATGACCCCAGTTACCCAGGGTCATATTAATATCACTTTTTTTAATATAAGTGTATAAAAAAACCATGAGTATAATAACTCATGGCTGTGTTAACATAATTTAAATTTCATCTAAAAAATTACAAACTATCTCCACTGGTAGAGCTATTAATAAAATATAATCTATATTCACTTTCATTCTTCATTGTTAATAAATAATTTGACATACCTCTACCTCCTTAATTTGAATTTATAATTTATTACTTTATTATTATATAATTATACTCATCTTTTGACAATTATATTTATAGAATTTTTTGAATTTTCATAAACTGTCTATATACTTTAGATGTTATTAATAAATATACAATTAACAATATTAATTTTTAATCTATTCATTTCTACTAATATAATATGTAAATATAAATCCAGTAATTCCAAGTATTATTCCAATAAGACTACTTAAACCATCTACTCCTGGAAAAACTGAGAATACTGAGCCCAAAATAAAACCAAATATTAACATATAAGTTTGTTCTGGGAATTTATTTAGTAGTACTTCAATTATACGAGCAGTAAGTAATGTTCCAACTATCCCACCTAAAACTATAGGTATCAAAATAGGTATATTAAACTTCACAACTGCTGTTATAACAGTATTATAAAGTCCTAAAATATATAGCATAAATGATCCACTTATACCTGGTAAAATAAGTGCTACAGCTACTACTACTCCTCCAATGAAAAGCCAAATAAAATTAAAAAGATTTAATGAAGTAATTATTGCTGATGCATCATTATTGGGACTTCCCATCATAAGTACTATTAATATACCTAAAACTAAATATAATAAGCTTTTTTTATTTATCCCTTTAACTGTTGCTTTTCTATACATTAGTGGTGCTCCTCCTAGAATTACACCAATAAATAAATAACCAATAGGAATAGGATAATTATCAAATAAAGTCTTTACTATATTACTAAATAATAAAATTCCAACAACTGCTCCAATTCCAACTTGTAACAGTATTCTATATTGATTTTTAAAATCTTTAAAAATATTATTAACTGAATGAAGCAACTTATCATATATACCTAATATCATTGCAATAGTTCCTCCACTAACACCAGGAACTATTTGAGATATACTCATTGCTACTCCTTTAAAAAAATTCTTTATAAAATTCATTACTACACCTCAAAAAATTATTTAAAATATATTATATTATATTTTTCAAAGTAAAAGTTTTTATACTTAATTAAGATATTATTAATATTTGTAAAGATTTATTTATTTTATTATTTTAATATGATGATATAATGGGTATTATTAAATATTTATTAAAAGGACTGATGCTATTGTTAAAACTAATTTATTTTATGAAAGACTATAAGAAGGAATCAATTCTTGGTCCAATATTTAAATTAATAGAAGCTATTCTAGAACTTTTTATACCAATAGTAATGGCTAAAATTATAGATATTGGTGTTCTTAATAAAGATGTTAATTATGTATATAAAATGGGAGGACTTCTAATTCTTTTAGGAGCAGTTGGTTTAGGGTTTGCTCTAGTTTGTCAATATTATGCTTCTATTGCTTCTCAAGGCGCAGGTACTTCAATAAGAAGTAAATTATATAAACATATTAACAAACTTTCTCATTCTGAAATAGATAAAATTGGAACTCCAACTCTTATAACTAGATTAATTAATGATATAAATCAAATTCAAACAGGTATAGCTATGTTAATAAGACTTGGTACAAGAAGCCCCTTTATAATTATAGGTTCTACTATTATGGCAATTACTATAGACTTAAAGCTTTCTATAATATTTTTATTAACTACACCATTAATTGCCTTAGTAATTTATTTAGTTATGAGTAAGTCTCTTCCTCTATATAAAGTAATTCAAGGAAAACTAGATAACTTATCCTTAATTACAAGAGAAAATCTTGAAGGTGCAAGAGTTATTAAAGCATTTTCTAAAGAAACTAATGAAAAGGAAAGATTTAAAGATGCTACTATTGAACTTACTGATACTTCTATTAATGTAGGTAAAATTTCAGCATTACTTAATCCAATTACATATATGATTATGAACTTAGCTATTATTGCTCTTTTATGGTTTGGAGGTATAAGGGTTAATATAGGATCATTAACTCAAGGTGAAGTAATTGCTTTTATAAATTACATAACTCAGATTTTACTTTCTTTAATTGTATTTTCTCAGCTTATTGTAATTTTAACTAAAGGTGCTACATCAGCTAATAGAGTTTTAGAAATACTAAGCATTAAGCCATCAATTACTGATAATCATATTAATAGTTATATTAAAGATAAAAAAACTAATTCATTAATTGAATTTAAAAATGTTTCATTTTCATATAGTGATTCTAATGAATATTCTTTAAAAGATATTAACTTAACCATTAATAAAAATGAAACTATAGGTATTATCGGTGGAACTGGTTCTGGTAAATCAACCTTAGTAAATTTAATTCCTAGATTTTATGACGTTACTAGTGGTGAAATTTTTGTTAAGGGACTTAATATTAAAGATTACAAATTAAAAGACTTAAGAAAATTAATTGGAATAGTTCCTCAAAAAGCTGTTTTATTTAAAGGTAGTATTTTAGAAAACTTAAAATGGGGAAAGGAAGATGCTGATATTAATGATGTAAAGGAAGCTTTAGAAATATCACAGGCAAAGTCCTTTGTAGATTCTTTACCTGAAAAGTATAATGCCCCTGTTCTTCAAGGTGGTAAAAACTTTTCTGGTGGTCAAAAACAAAGACTTACTATTGCAAGAGCATTAATTTCTAAACCTGAAATTTTAATATTAGATGATAGTTCAAGTGCTTTAGATTTTGCAACAGATGCAGCACTTAGAAAATCTTTAAAAGAAAAAACTAAGGATATGACTGTACTTATAGTTTCTCAAAGAGTAAGTAGTATAAGAAATGCTGATAAAATAGTGGTTTTAGATAATGGTGAAATAAAAGGAATAGGAACTCATGATTATCTTCTTAAAAATTGCCAAGTATATAGTGAAATATATTCTTCACAATTAACTAATTAGGAGGTGAGCTTTTGAATATTACCATAATAAAAAGAATTTTAAAATATACAAAACCTTATAATAAATATATTATTATAGCTTTTATTAGTGCAGTAATTAATATTAGCTTAACTTTATTAACACCTATATTAATTGGTAATGGTGTAGATCTTATTGTAAGTAAAGATAATGTTGATTTCACTAATCTTTTTGATATATTAATACTACTTTTGTTAACTATAATCTTCTCTTCATTATTTCAACTAACAATGACTAGATGTACAAATATAGTAAGTTATAAAACTATTAAAGATTTAAGAATTGATGTTTTTAATAAATTGAATGACTTACCACTTAAATTTATTGATGGCCATTCCCATGGTTCCATTATAAACAGTGTTATAAATGATATTGAAATAGTTTCAGATGGATTACTTCAAGGCTTTACTCAACTATTTACAGGAGTAATAACAATACTTGGTACTTTAATATTTATGCTATCAATTAATGTGAAAATTGCTTTAATAGTAGTTGTAATTACACCTATATCCTTATTTACTGCTTCCACTATAGCCAAGCATTGCCATTCAATGTTTAGAAACCAATCTCAAGTTCGTGGTGAACTATCAGGCTTTGTAGAAGAAATAATAGGAAATCAAAAAGTTGTAAAGGCCTTTTCTCATGAAGAAAAAGCAGAAGAAGAATTCGAAGAAATTAATAAAAAGCTTTATACATATGGGCAAAAAGCTCAATTTTATTCAGCTCTTACAAATCCAGTCACTAGATTTGTAAATGGTATTGTATATGCAGCTGTTGGTATTATAGGTGCTTTAAGTGCTATAAATGGTAATTTATCAATAGGTAATCTTTCTGCTTTTTTAAGCTATGCTAATCAATATACTAAGCCTTTTAATGAAATTTCTGGTGTAATTACTGAGCTTCAAGCTGCCTTTGCATCTGCTAGTAGAGTATTTAAAATACTAGATGAAGTTCCCGAAGTCTCTGACAAGGAAGATGCTATTAGCTTAAATACTTGTAATGGAAATGTTGATATAAAAAATCTTTATTTCTCATATAGTGAAGATAAGCCTTTAATTGAAGATTTTAATTTAAATGTAAAACCTGGTGATAGAATTGCAATAGTTGGTCCTACTGGTTGTGGGAAAACTACTTTAATTAATTTACTTATGAGATTTTACAATATTAATTCTGGAGAAATAAAAATAGATAATATTAATATTGAAGATATTACTAGAACTAGCACTAGAGGTCTTTATGGAATGGTTCTACAAGATACATGGCTTTTCTCTGGATCAGTTAGAGATAATATTGCCTATGGCAGAAAAGATGCCACTTTAGAAGAAGTTATAGAAGCTGCTAAGGCAGCTCATGCTCATAAATTTATTATGAGGCTACCTAAGGGATATGATACTATACTTTCAGAAGATAGCTCCCTTTCTCAAGGACAAAAGCAACTTTTATGTATAGCTAGAGTTATGCTTTCTAAGCCACCTATGCTTATCTTGGATGAAGCTACTAGTAGTATAGACACCAGAACTGAAATTTATATTCAAAGAGCCTTTAATAAATTAATGGAAGGAAGAACTTCCTTTATAGTGGCTCATAGACTTTCAACTATTCGTGAAGCTGATTTAATCTTAGTTATGAAGGATGGTAAAATTATAGAACAAGGTAGCCATAATGAATTATTAAATAAAAATGGTTTTTATGCAAATCTTTATAATAGCCAATTTGCTACAAACTAAAAAGTAATATAGGTGTACTAAAAAGTCAATTAATTATAAGACTTCTTAGTACACCTTTTATACTTTAATTATAAATAGTTATATTTTCAATTTCTATCTTTTTATTTTTAAAATTTACATTATCACATTGAGTAAATATATCAACTTTATATTCTTTATCTTCTTGAAATATTAAAGTTTGATTATTAGCTAAATTTACTGTTATTGGATGAGTTTTTATTATATATTCCTTAAATATCTTATTTATTAATTCTATATCACCACTAGTAAAAGATCCCCTTACGATAACTTTTTTTATCCCTAAAATTTCATTTTCTTTGCTATTTGGAACCATATATTCTTCCATAAATTTACGTGCTTTATCATCTTTCATCTGTTGAAGACCAATTTGCAATGGTACACCTTCAAAAAAATTAATATAACTATTTCTCCATGGCATAGTTCTTGTAAATAAATTGAAAAACCATTTGAATCTTAAAAATTTTGGCGCTGTAATATTTATATTTCTATTTTGAAATTCATTATAAACATTATCTAGATTATTTGTATTTAGCATCAAGCAAACTAATCCCCGATGTCCATTATTATATAACTCTGTCCAGGATTCAAGCCATCCTCCCCCATCTTTCTTTAGTATATTTACCATTTCAAAATACTCATTTCCAATCCACAAATTAGAAACCTTAAATCCTCTTGTTCCTTTTCCCCAATTTGGCTTATATGGAAATCCAGCTTCAATTATTTCATTAATATATTCATTATCTTTTTGATAACATTCATTAACATTTATTACTAAATGATCAAAACTAAACATTTCATAACTCCTTTTCTATTTTTCTTAATGAATCTTTAGATATTCCATCTGCTTTTAAATATTTACAGAACTTATCTAATGATTCTTTTATAGAATCTATACAGTCCTTAGAAACTTTAAAATTCTCTTCCCACCACCAATTTTTTATTATTAATGGTTCCTTTCCTCTATGTATCTCTGGCTCAAACCTTGCCAGAAGTTTATCTCCATATAAAACTGGTAAAACGTAGTATCCATATTTTCTTTTATCTACAGGCTTATATACTTCCCAAGTGTAATCAAAGTTAAAAATTTCTCTAGTTAGTTTTCTATCCCATATAATATTATCTAGTGGAGCTAAAAATCTTACATTACTTTCATTAACTAAAGTAGATTCATTTAAAATTGACATGTCCTCTTTTCTTAAATAAAAGTTTTCCTTTAAATTTTCAACTTTTATAAGTATTAATTCCTCTTCTTCAACTAATTCATTTAATATTCTTTTTCTTAATTTTGTATTAGAAAGAAAATTCCCAAGCCATCCTTCGCCATTCCTCTCCCAGTATACACCTATACTCCCTATTCTTCTTTTAAAATACCATTTATAAAAATCATCATCATTTTTAAAAGGATCTTCCATAGTATAAATTTCTTTAGGTAATAATCTTTCAATTAAATCATATTTCTTTTGAGTATTTTTCTTTTCCTTCACTCCAAGGATTCCTATATTCCACATATAATCCATTGTAGCACTTGAAAGTTTTCCATGACCCCACATGCCTTTATCTACAGACCCTAAATCAATTTTTGATGGAATAGTAGCACCATTTTTTTCAATATAATCCTTTATTGTATCTACATAGTTTATTGCATCAATAGAGTTTCTATGCTTAAGTACAATTTCAACTTCAGCTTTTCTTTCATACCTTACTCTTTTAAAATTTGCCCAATCACTTGCTGAATAAATAGCCATCATTTTATCCCATCCATCTATTAAATCTCTCTTATTATAAAGTAAATCATCTAACATTGATTTATCATAATTTTCAATTCTTGACTGAAGAACTAAATCTGCATTTCTTCCTACAACATTTAATGGATCATATTGAATACATCCAATTCTTCTAATGAAGTTCTTAATTCCTTCTTCAGCAATAAAAGTATTATTAACATATAGTCCTTGATATAAAACTAAAAATTTTCTTAACTCTTCCTTAGACATTATAATTATTTCCATACTTTTACTCCTTTAACATCCATTTAATACTCACTATATATATTAACATATTTTTACAAAATAATATCTTTTTGATACAAAAAAACTATGTTATTTATTAAATATTTTCTAAATTTGAAATTAAGTTGATATGATATATTTGCAATGTTATTATTGATATGTTTAAAAGTTACATATAAGATGAATCAAATAAAAGGGGGAGTAATTTTGACTAAAGATATGACAAGTGGAAGTCCTGTAAAGCTAATTTTAACCTTTTCAGTTCCTCTGCTTATTGGAAACATATTTCAACAATTTTATAGTATGGTTGATACAATAATAGTAGGAAGATATTTAGGCGTGGATGCTTTAGCTGCCGTTGGTTCTACTGGTGCCATGGCTTTTTTAGTTAATGGTTTTGTAATTGGTTTAACTAGTGGATTTTCTGTTTTAGTATCCCAAAGATTTGGAGCAAATGATGTAGAAGGCGTAAAAAAGTCCTTTTCAAGTTCTTTAATATTATCAGGAATTATGACTATAATAGTGACTGCTTTAAGTATGTTTTTTGCAAAACCATTATTAGAACTTATGAATACACCTGAAAATATTATAAAGGATGCCTTAGATTATATTATTATTATTTTTGCTGGAAATATAGCAATTATTTTTTATAATATGCTTTCAAGTATTTTAAGAGCTTTAGGTGATAGTAAAACTCCATTGTATTTTTTAATTATAGCTTCAATATTAAATATTATATTAGATATTGTATTTATCGTTAATTTTAACATGGATGTTGCTGGAGCTGCTTATGCTACAATTATCTCTCAATCTATATCTGCTATACTTTGTTCTATACACATAGTAAATAAAGTTCCTATATTAAAATTAAAAAAACGCCACTTAAAATTCAGAAAAGATTATGCTAAAAAGCAATTAAGAATCGGTGTTCCTATGGCATTACAATTTTCTATAACTGCTGCTGGAGCTATGGTTCTGCAAGGAGCTCTTAATAACTTTGGTTCAAAAATTATAGCTTCTTATACAGCTGCTTCAAAGGTACAACAATTAGTTATGCAGCCTGCTGTTACCTTTGGTGTTGCAATGGCTACTTATTCTGGTCAAAACTTAGGGGCAGGTAGAATTGATCGTATAAAAGAAGGTGTTAAAAAATCTGCCATAATTAGTATAATAGTTAGTATAATTTCAACAATTATAGTAGTTTTATTTGGTGGAACCTTTACTAAGATGTTTATGAGTGGAAATGATATGGAAGTAATATCTTATGCTAAACAATATTTAAATACTGTTTCAATTTTTTACATACCACTAGGACTTATATTTATATATAGAAATACATTACAAGGTGTTGGAGAAAGTTTTGTACCTATGATGGCTGGATTTGCTGAAATGATAGCTAGGACAGTGGTAGCCTTTACTCTACCATTATTACTTGATTTTACTGGAATAGCTCTTGCTGATCCTGCTGCATGGTTTGCAGCTTGCATTCCTCTTATGATAACTTATTATAAAAGGATAAATATAATAATGAAAGAAAAGCAAATTCCATTAGAACAGTAATATAAATTATAATTTTAGAAACTCCCACAGGGAGTTTCTACCTAAGTTCTACATTCTTAATTTTTAATTCTTTATTTCATATAACATTTCTATATGAGGAATATCATCCTCTAAATAAATATCTGAAACTTCTATAAATCCTAGGCTTTTATAAAAATCCTTAATATAACATTGTGCTGAAATTCTAATAGGATTATTACCATAGGTTTCTTCAATATAATTTATAGCCATTTCCATAGACTTTCTTCCTAATTGTTTTCTTCTGTATTCTTTCTTAACTGCCACTCTTCCTATAGAAAATTCATCATAGGATACTCCTTTATTAAGTATTCTTAAGGTTGCAATAACTTCCCCATTTTCAATGCAAAATAAATGGATTGCATTGATATCCTTTTTATCACAATCTTGATATATACATTCTTGTTCTACAACAAAGACTTCACTTCTTAGCTGAAGAATTTTATATAGTTCTTCTGTAGATAACTCATTAAAGTTTTTTATTATCCAATGCATTTTATAATCACTCTTTTCCTATGTAGTTATAGCTAAATTATACCATATAAATTAATACTCTTATTTAAATAAATCTTATTAATTACTTTACTAACATACTAAAATTAATAGCATATAATAAATAAAATCAATATTTATAGGTGGGTGCTATGAATTACCTCTTAGAAGTACAAGAACTTAAATTATTAGGTTCAGGTGCTGAAGGTGCAGTTTATTTAACTCCTGAAGGTTATGCTTTAAAAGTCTTTAAAGATATTAAAAATGCTAAAAAGGAAGATGAAATACTTAAGCAAACTATTGATAGTAGGTTTTTCCCTAATTCTATTGTAAGGTTTTCTAATATTTTAATTAGAGAATATGTTGGAGGAGTAACACTTAAAGAATATATTTCTAAACATGGATTACCATATAATTTATCTAAAGAAATAATAGACTTAATAGAAGACTTAAAGAAGCTTAATTTTAAAAGAATTAACTTTAGAAATGCTCATATATTTGTAAACTCTAATGGGAAAATCCAAGTTATTGATCCAAGGAAACCCTACTCTAAAGTTACTCCTTATCCTAAGGACATAATAAAAATACTAGTTAAATATCATTTGTTTGATAAATTTTTAAAGGATGTATTAAAATATAACCCATCCCTTCTACCTTATTGGACTTTAGCCTATGATTATCTTGCAGAACCACGAACAAAAAGAATTCATAGATATGGATAAAAAAGTGAGGCTGTTACTACAGCCTCATCTAAAATCAATATTATATACTACTGATTTTTTAATAATATTCCATAAAGACTTTCACTTATATTAATTTCTTCTACAAAATCAAATCCTATTTCCTTACTTAGATTTATTAATTCTTCACTCTCTATTCTTATATCTACAGGTGGCCCAAATGAAGTTTCTTTCTTATAAAATTCAACTATATATGCTTTACCTGAATCCTTTAAAATCCTTTTTGCTTCTTTTAAAGTACATTCCATATCATTAACTTCATGTAAAACTGTTATCATTAAAGCTAAGTCTACAGTATTACTTTCTATAGGAAGTCTATCTCCTTCTATCTTTATTGGAATTAAAGATTCTAATGATAGTTCATTTTTTTTAGAGTTTAAATAATCTACCATATCTTGTGAAATATCTATTGCATAGATGTTATTTTTACTAATATTTGAAGCTTGGATAGAAAACAATCCAGTACCTGCACCGATATCGCATAAGGTCATTCCATCAGTAAATCCTAATTTTTCTAAGGTTTCCTTAGGTTTTAATTGATTTACTCTATTTGTACTTTCTAATTTAGATTTCATTTTTTCTACAAATATACTCATATTATTCTTCCTTTCTAATATAAATTATGTTACTTTATATTATACTTCAAAATATATATTAGTCCATCCTAATATTACGTTATATAGTAGTATTATATTCTTTGTGCATTTATCATTGACTTTATAAACCATATTATATAAAATTTAGTTATAACATAATAATTAAGTGCTAGGGGTGCCTTTGTGCTGAGAAATGATTTTTCATTAACCCTCTTTAACCTGATCTGGATAATACCAGCGTAGGAAAGCCATCAGAGATTTATTAGTAGTATTTTTAGTATTACTAATATTGTACCTCCTAGCATTTAAATAAGGAGGTTTTTTTTATGAACAATTTTTTTAATACATTAAAGGAAGGCTTTAATGAAATTTATAATAGTCCTTTATCTTTAGCTACTCTTATTGGAGTCATTCTTATAATTTTAGCTCTTATAAGATTTAAGAAGATAAAATTAGACACTAAAGTAATAACAAGAATAGGTATAGCTTTAGCATTAGCTACAATACTTCATCTTGTTAAATTAGTTGATTTACCTAATGGCGCTGGAAGCATTAATCTTGGTAGCATGGTTCCAATTCTTATAATATCCTTCATGTATGGTCCTGAAATAGGAATGCTTACAGGTTTCTTATTTGGAGTAATTTACTTAATTATAAGTCCTTATATATTACATCCAATACAAGTATTATTTGATTATCCCCTTCCTTTTATGGCTGTTGGACTAGCTGGATTTTTTAAGAATAAGAAATTATTAGGTACAACTTTGGGAATGTTTATAAGATTTATATTTCACTTTATCTCTGGTGTATTATTCTTTGGAGAATTTGCTCCAAAAGGTTGGTCTCCAATACTTTATTCCTTTATTGTAAACGGATCTGTAGTACTTGGAAACTTATTAGTGATTTTAATTATTATTTCTCTGTTACCTATTTCTAAAATAATCTTAAGGAATAATAGTTACAGTTAAATCTTAGCTATATAAAATAATTAGAAATAATATATTTATGGCTTTACTTTATGAATATTTTTAAATTAAAAAGGCAGAAATTTAATTAAATTTTCTGCCTTTTATTTAAATAAATATGATTTTTATTATGAATACATTATTAAAATAGAATAAGAATTTAAAGTTGGAATTTCATTTCTTTTTACCCTCATTATTACTTCATCATTTATTATTTCATTTATAGCTAGAATATTCCATTCTTCACTTATAGTGTTTGTGATAAATTTATTAATATCATAATTATCATAGGTAGTAGCATTAAATATTACAATTATTTCTTTTGCGCCGCCTGTAGCATTTTCATCTTTATAATGCCATTTTATTACTCCAACCCTTTCATCACCATTTAAAAAGCTAATATCAATTTTATTAATATCTTCTCTTTTATCGAATCTAAAGGCTTTAAATTTCTTTCTTATTCTTATTAGCATTTTTACAAAGTTAAACACCTCATAATATTTAACTTTATCAACCCAGTATATAGCATTTATATTGTCAGGACTTTTATAGCTATTATGATCACCATTTTTACTTCTTAATAATTCTGCTCCACCTTGAATAAATGGAATACCTTGAGATAATAAAATTATAGAAAGTGCTAAAACATTTCTTCTTACTAAGTGATTATCAAAGATATCATCTTCTTTTATTATTCTGTATTCATTAGGTTTAATATTTTGATTTAGACTTTTTTCTATTTGATCCCAAAGGGTATAATTATCATGAGCATCTACATAATTAATGCTTTCTACTGGATTTAAGGAAATAGTATTAATAGATCCCTTTAATCCTTCTATTATGCTCCAAGCAGTAGGTCCATCATGTTGCTTTCCGTTAACAAATCCATTAGATGGAGAATTATTCCCTCTGATGTAATCTCTAAAAGTATCGTTAAACACCGAAAATTCTTGACCTCTTTGCATTCCTTTACTTATACCATTTGAAAGTGGTGAATCTCCACCCTTCCATGGTTCACCATAAATTAAAATATTATCATTAACTTCATTTGAAAGCTTTACTATTTCTTTCATAGTATCCACATCTATTAATCCCATAAGGTCAAATCTAAATCCATCAATATTATAATCATTAATCCAATGCTTTATAGAATCAACTATATATTTTCTTACCATAGGTTTTTCAGTAGCAAGTTCATTACCGCAGCCAGATCCATTTGTATATCTACCTCTATAATTAGATCTAAAATAATATCCTGGTACTAACTTATCTAAATTGGAGGTATCCTGCATATGATTATATACAACATCCATAACTATTCTAATATTATTTTTATGAAGGGTATTTATCATACTTCTAAGTTCTACTATTCTTGAAATAGGAGAATAAGCATCGCTAGAATAACTTCCATCAGGAGCATTATAATTTATAGGATCATATCCCCAACTTCTATTTTCTTTTTTACGACTTCTTCTTTCATCTACAGAACCAAAATCAAAAATAGGTAAAATATGCAGATGGGTAATTCCTAAATCCTTTAAGTGATCTATTCCAGTTTTTACGGCAATATTTCTATTGGTATCTATTAATGATGTTCCTTCTTTGGCTAATCCTAAATACTTACCTCTTAAAGCTTTATTTATACCACTATCCTCACTTATAGTAAAATCTCTTATATGCAATTCATAAATTATACTATCTTCTTTCCTTAAAAGTTCTGGTCTTTTATCTAGTAACCATGCTTCTGGCATAGTAGTACTTTTATTTAAATCTATTAAACATCCCTTTTTTCCATTAACTCCTACAGCATTAGCATATGGATCTATTGCATAATTCACTTTTTTACATTCATAACCATTTATATCTAAATCCCTAAAAGTAGTTTTATACATATAGAACTTACCTTCATTGCCTTCGCTATTTAACTCACAGGTATAAGTTCCACTTATAGGTTCATAAATCATTTCATATTTACTTTTTTCTACTGTATCATACCATTTATCATAAAGGCATAACTCAGTTTTCTCTGAAGTAGGAGCCCATACCCTTAGTTTTATTTTATCTTCATAAAAGGTTACACCCATATCATTTTCTTCATAATAAAAATTATCTAAATATCCTCTCATAGTTACCTTACAGGATATAAAGGTGTTACTTGCCCTGACTTCTATTAAGTCTCTTGGAGAAATTTCTAAATTTAAATTGATAAATTCTACTTTCTTAAATACTTTATCAACTTTATACTGAATATTCTCCTGCTTAACTCCATTTATATAAATATAAAATTCTGTTATATCCATAGGTACTTTAGATAAAAAAGCTACAATACTTTTACTATCATCCATTATTGCAACTTCTATTCTTGGTTTAATATAATCTACTAATTCATTTAAATCTGTTATTAATCTATTTTCACCATAAACAATATAACAGTTCTTAACTTTACTTGGAATTTCAAAAGTTATTGTTTGCTCTGACCAATCATTTCCCCATGCTCTTCTTCTTGCAATTACATTTTTCTCTTTTACAAAAGCACATCTTCCAAAGTCACTTTTATCATTTAATTGAACATCATAAGCAAGTCCCTCATTTGAGAAGGTCCAAAGATCCCATATATATCCATCACCAAAATAATCTCCATCATTTTTAATAAAGTGTACTAATGTATCTTTTCTTTTTTCAAAAATTACAGGAAAGTTTCTAGATATTTTAACTCCTGAAACTATATCAATAAAGCTAACCTCTATATATTTTAAATCATTATTAAGCTCTTTAATTTGTATTACATTACCCTTTAATAAAACTTCATTATCTTCACAATTAACTTCCCATTCAACATCTTTAATTTCCTCTATTCCATAGATGGATTCTTTCAATGCAACTAATTGTATCTCTTCCTCTAAATAGAATTCATTACAAGATGCCTTTATATACATTTTAGTTTTATAATTCATATTCTCTATACAATTATTCATCATTTCAACTCCAAAACCATTATATTATATTTTACTCTTTATAAAAATTATTGTTTCAATATACTTAATCTTAATATTGTATATTTCTAATCTTCTCTCTTATTATTTATATTTGCAAATATATAAATGAAGTCCTCCTTTGACTTTATACTAAGCTGCTATTTAAGCTAACGACTTTTATATAAGAAAATCATTGGCTTTTTTATTTTAAGGAGTATTAAAATGTTAAATAACTTTAGCACTTATTATTCTACTTAGAATTATAACTAGATTTACTTTTGAAAATATTTGTAAACCTACTCTTCTTATTTATATTTTATCATAATTTTATTTACTTAATTGTTATAAGTGTGATTAGTACCTATGTTAAATTCTTTAATAATACCTATATAACGAACTATATAAATATTTTTAGGCATGTTTTTATCCTTAATAAATATTAATTTATTAAGGATAGTAAAAATATTATTACTTTTCCATATGTCACTAAACCTATATACAATAGCTATAGTAAAATTTAGTTATAAATAAATTTAAATTATAGTTAATTTTATAATTATTTTATCAA